>JGI24158J21664_10006734_pt1 | contig 15181 bp, 7 predicted proteins | sample Ectturendosymbi3_FD_21664 | JGI IMG/M metagenome (IMG submission 21664) | reverse complement strand
TGTACGGTTGTAAGTTTCACCAAGATAAAGAAAGAAAAGTTGTAACACGCAATTTTGAGTTTATGGTAGAAAAGCTTTGTGGCCCACTGAAAACAGCGTCACGGCCCACTACTGGGCCATGGCCCATGGGTTGAAAACCTCCGCCTTAGGCGCACCATGTTATAAAGCGCACTGTCGATTTTTGAGAAAATGGAAAGGATTTTATGTGCACCTTATGGTCTGAAAAATATGGTAATCGATACAACATTGACAAAACAAATGGATCTGCAGCAGTTTTGGGTGCAATAAAAATGGTTTGTAGGGATGAAAAGTTCGAGAACCACAAACATACAGAAAAAAAAAAATTAGAAAGCAATGTCTAATTACATTAGATATAACAAACAGGAGTAAGTGGCAGACAATAATACTTGTATGCTAGCTGGGTATGATCAGTGAGGTAGACACGACTATGTTAGATCTGGCAACTAAACCCAGGTAAATTGATTAAAGTTACAGTTTCATGTTTAAGCATGTCAACAGAAACTTCTGTAATCACTGGACCTAGGTTATCATCTTTTCCAGTCTAACCCTTGGTTAAAAACTTAGGGGCAACTATAAAGTCTACATAAAGAAAGCAGTTTGTTGTGAAGCACATGTGCTTGTGGGTAAATGCAAAATTTCTGTCACATCAATATCATACCAAAGAAAAGAAGCAAAGAAAAAATAATGCAAGCAATTCTAGTGTAGTAGAATTAAACATTTCTGCACTTACAAGTTTTTTCCACAACATTTTCTTATGTGTGGCAATGATGTGCCAAAGGAAGTGTTGATTTTCACACAGATCTTCAAAAGTGGCATACTAATGGATATAATTTTTTGTTTTCTGCACCAAGCTTTAACTTATCAGATGCAAGTACTTGTGCAAAGAGGTCTTCAATTCTGGTAGTGGCAAGCAATGTATGAAGAGTAGAGAAATAAACAGATAAATATGTGAGAAAAGCACATAAACAAGAAATACAAGTGGCAATGCAGGAACTTTGGTAAAGAAAAAAACATTACAGTAGCCATAATAACATCATGTTGAGGATTGTGAAAGCAAAGAAGACCTTTGTGGATTCAGGTCTCATCCCACCACTGGTGGTGAAAACAGCAGGATTGAGGGAAAATAGTTCCAAATACCCTGACAAAAACAGGCATCAGCATTTGCTCAGATGTTGCTTGGCTAGTCTTGTTGATAATGAAAAAAATGCCATACATAGTCAACTCCAAGCGGTAATTTTTTGTGTTTTTTCTTTGGAATAACTAATCTTCATGCCAATTAATGTTAGCCTTATGTTGATAAATGGGTAGATGCAGCAAAAATTTTATTTTTTGTAAAAGCATTCTTTCTCAGTTAATGAACATGCCAAATTATTCTGCTGTGCTAAGGGTGATCAGTCTGAAAAGATGAGTTTTTGCCATAGATAATAAATGTTTGTTATTAGGCTGTTACCAATAGTTTGATTCACTGAGGCGCATTCTGAAAAGATGAGTTTTTGCCATAGATAATAAATGTTTGTTATTAGGCTGTTACCAATAGTTTGATTCACAAGTTGATCACCTCACGTTTGATCTTCCACAAATATTTATGTGCTACAGTGATAGGTTAGCTATGCTACACTTTAACAGTTGCTGGAAGAACTTAGGCAATTAAGCATTTTCAAGTGTACCCTAATTTTCTCATATAATCCTGAGCTGTTTTACTATTGTGTTTTTCACCTTTTTATTTTTGTCTTTGTTCATTTTACTGTGCATAATGACAGATCTAATTCTACATTTGTTTTCTGTCAATTTTGCTTTTGATCCATTGTTTTTTAGTCATAAATTTTGCAATGACTGTCAAGCCTCTGTGTTAAAATCATTCATTCAACTGAAAATCTGAATTAAGACATGATATCATGGAAGGGAAGTTATGTCAATATCATCATGACATACACATTGCATATGCACTAATAGCCCACGTAATATGGCATGGATGTATACCTTCAACATTAAATCAGCTGATACAATATTTGATCATTGACTTTACCAAAACAAAACTACTCGAGTTAGTTATGATGTCAATGAGGTTGATAAAAAACTGGAAAAGAGGTTCAACCCTTTTAACACCTTGGGAACAGGTGTACAAGTATATCATACTTTGAAATCCTGCATGAGCTGCTATTTTTCGCGCCACGTTACAACTCCATAACTTGCCACCCAATTGTGCTAGAGAGTTGTTCAAATCCTCTAAAGATGTGGTGAGTCCTATGCAGTAAACATCGGTTAATTCAGATTCAGTTTAACTGACAATTTTATCTGGTTTAGGTGAAGATCCGGATTATCCGAAGATGGTTGTTTCTAGAGATATCAGTGATTATCACATAAATTGAACACATTTATGACCCAACTGCAGATTTTCGCAGAGGCATAACAAATTTATTATGTATTTACAATGTTATATCAGACGACTAACCGCCATCTAAGCAATTACGAACAATCTTAAGTTCATAATTTTAGATTACTTGGCTGCAAAGAAATCTGTGATTTTTATCACAAGATTTTGCATCTGGTCCATAAGCAGTCACGCTTTTGGAAGGTACTGCCTCCCAGACATCTTACTACCTAGTACAATACATCAAGGGAGTAATGCTGTATACATGCACACTCAACACTGATCAATATACTGAAACCGTGGTGTAATGGTGTGGCTTGAATGCTACTTTAAATGTGATATGCTATGCCTGTTGCCTGTGTATGATGTTATAGTCATCTCTATGATTAGTTGAATGTTGTGCGCAGTTACAGCTATTGTTATCATAATTCTAAATGTTCGTTGGTGCTCATGAGCATTCTATGTTGCATCTGAAAGGTGCATAATCTTTCCTAGAGACTATTCAATACACTTAACACCACATCATAAGTGGGATCATTTTGGCCCAGGTTACCAAGCCCTGAGTGCCAACCAAGGGCTTTGACTCAAGTTATGATTGACAAATGTTTTGACTCAAGCTTCATGGAAAACTAGGTTAAAATGTGAGTTAGCCTTTGGCTTTCTAGAGTTCCTGGTTCCAAAGTTATGGCAAAGTAACAAAAATTTGGTAAAAAAATCTTTTTGGGTAATTTTTACCCAAATTTAGGATTTTTAAATCAAATGATTTAAATCAATCAATCCTGAATTGAACCTGACCCAAAACAGTGTCTTTTTTGATAAAATCAGTAAAATCCACCAAAAACATTCACTCTTTACTTTTTCCTTCAAAAAAAAAATAAGATAAGCAACACACTTGGTACCAGTAGCTGTACATTTTTTTGAATCAAATCAAACAAACATAACAAAATTGAAGGATTTCAAGTAAATTCTACTGTTATCTTCTTCAGCTCTGTAATATCAGTATATTTTGACCAATATGTCTTCTCTGCATCCAACCTGTTTCTGATGTTGAACCATACCAAACCATATGTTGAAAAATACGCTCTGTAGATCAGTGGTTCTCAACCTTTTTGATGTCGCGGCCCACTTTTCGCCGAGACTTTGATTTTGGGCCCACTTCACGAAAAATTTGTTTCAGAACTCATGACTAGGTATACCAATAACTTCTTTCAAAAAATATTTAAGTTATCTCAGAACATTTCGCGGCCCACCTGAAGGAGCTTCGCGGCCCACCAGTTGAGAAGCGCTGCTGTAGATGCTGAACCAGCTGGACATTTTCATAAACTTGACATGAACCACAGAAGTTATGTGAAAATGGCTTTTCATTGTAGGCTGTACGCATACTTCATAAGCGCCACCAAAAAAAAACAACACAAAAGAAACTCTGGTTTAAAAAAATATAAAAAAAACAGGTGGTTTGGTTTTATGAAAAGCAAGGATTTTCCCAACCTTGCTTAGCACAGCATGATACCTGGAAGGTGGAGTGCATACTGAATAACTTCACCTGTGTCAGTTTCATGCAGTTATTCATGATAGAAATTGTAGTTTTAGTGCAGTGAAAGCACCATAGCAACATTAACAAAAGTCAATGAAACAACTATCATGCAGTATGTACAACACACATTTTAAATGGATAAAAGTTGTATAAAAACTTCAAGATTGCAAAATCATGGCTGGTACAAAAGCATGTGTTGAAACCTAGCAATAGCTGAATATTTGTTTGCTTTCAAGATCATTTTGCTCATATATGTGCATGAAAATTCCCCATTCACTCTTACAAATAGCAGTAAAATTTGCCTTTAATTATCTTTTTCAAAATTTTGACATTTAATTTAAGCATTGTGAATTTTTTTTGGTCTAATTTTATGGAGGTAAGCAGCTTTGTGCCAGTTGTAAATATTATTGGGCAACATTTAAATGGGATTGATTGTGTTAGGTCACACAAAAATGCATAGATTGTCTTGGCAAACCATACCTAAGCCAATCACTCAGCAAAAAGCAGTGAAGTGCTCTGGACCATGTGTTCATTAACTGCTAGTGCTGTTTGTGCAATGGTTATGTGACTATGTGTTTGGCTATGTGCAATGACCTTAAGGAATCTCTCATATCTTTCATTGAACATGTCTGTAAAAATTTTTTATCCAAAAATTTACTTGAATGTTTTAGTATTTTAGGTTGCATTTTGCCAGACCTTGTTAATTGTATATTTTTTGACTCAGAGATTAACATTTCTTTGCCACTTTTGTGTCAAAATATGTTATATTATAGCAGCGGTCCCCAAACTTTTTGGATGCTGGGCCAAAATCACAATTTTATCAGTGTCCGCGGGCCGGACTGATTTGTGCATTAAAAAAATAAAACAAAAAACCTCACGCATAACATTAGACACGTTTGTACATTGCAATATGTTTTCTTTGTTTTGTAACATGTTTGCAAAGTGACTTCTGCAACTGCTGCTTTTGTGGCATAATAGTTGTAATATTTGGTTCTAGTGCTTGAAGCTCCAATGCGTTAATTGCTTCTACGATTTTCAAGAATTCTGTATACCTCACCAATTACTGACTAGACAGCAGAGTCGTAGTCAAGACCTAAACTTCGAGACCAAGACTTCATCAAAAAGTCCGAGACTCAAAAATTTACAGATTATCCTGAAATGTTTCTAAAAATTTTCAAAAAAGTGTTATAACCACTTCAAAGTTGGCATTTTGCAAATTGTGAGCGTTTTCCCAACTTGCTTACTGTTATTTCTTTCCTGCAGATACAACAGACAAAAAGTATTTCAACTTCGAAGTGGTTGAATTAACAAAGTTTTAGTAAATCATATTGTTGTAGTATTCAAAGTCTCAAGACAATAGGTTTGAGGCCACGACCTGTAGTCTTCGAGACCGCGATGAGACTTGAAACCTTCGTGACTGGGACTCGCAGAAATGGGTCTCGAGACTACTAAGTGATGAGGCAGACAAATATTTGGGAGTGTGAAGGATTTTTGCTCGAATTTACTCAAACTTACCTGAAAAATATGACTCTCAAATGATTGACTTGTTTTGGAAGTTATACAAAAAAGGTCTTAAAGGTCTTCATGTGTATTTGAAGAAGAAAAAGTCAAATTCAGACATATTTCGACAGTCAGTCTCATTCATCGTACTATAAGAACAAAAGTGTCAAAACATCTGTGCCAAAATTGTGCTGGATTTTGCCCGTATTTTTGACATATCAAAACTTTTGGAGGTGGGCTTGTACCCCCGCAACGCCGCCCCCTACACCACTGTCAAAACTGGCCTCAAGATTAAGTAACGAGACTCCATCAGTGTTATTCATGGTATTAAATACCAGTACCCAACAAACTCGCTTGCTGTTAGAATGTAGCATAGGTGTAGCCAGGGGGCCCATGGGGCATGCCCCACAACATTTTTAGCATATATAGTCATTTTGTGCTTTGAGAAGTGGTATCCCAAACAAAATAGTGTTATTCGCCTAAAATCAAACATTTTGTGCTGGCTACACCGCCACCATGCAGTATTCCAGTTGAAAAAATCCAAAAGCTGCCAAGTAACGCTTATACTCCAAATGCCTACTGCAGTTTACAAATTTTTATGTACGTTAATGTAGATACTGCAGCAGTCTGGGCGCCAAGCCCAAGTACAATGTTAGGGGGCTGGTGCACAATAACTTCCAACAAAACAAGCAGCTATGATGTAACAATTTTCTTGTTTGTCTTATCTGAGTTGTACGCAAAGCGTAACATTAAAAAGAAAAAGCATGGCGTCAGTCCTAAGCAAATCATTTCTGTGACACAAAATGCAAGTAAACGCCAAAACGTTTGTAGTTTATTTTTGATCGGAGATAGCGTGGTTTGTTTGCTTTATTGCCTAAAGCTTATCGGGATAAATTTCTCAATTGCAGCATATGCTTTTTGTTTTTTATCCGTTTTGTGTTATTGCATCTTACATTAAGTCATTTGCACAAAATTCTTAAAACACTAAACATTCCTAGGAAGCTCGCAGGCCAGATAGGAACCCTTCGCAGACTGGACTGGGGAACGCTGTATTACAGGCATGTAGTCACTTATCAAGCTCTTTTGTGAGGTTACAGTCTGGACAGGTACGCTCAGAAAACAGATTTCTAAAATTGCAATATATCAGAACCGATTAAAGCTTCATCATATCGCATACAGTGTAGCACAGTGGTTCTCAACCTTTTGTCCACCATGCCTCCTTTAAATAATCATCCTTTGTTTCAAGACCCCTGACATGAAATAAGATGTAAAAACGTATGTATATATTAGTACATTTATTGATCAAACTTTCCATGGTATAGAACGCATAAGCACTCTCTCCCTCTAGATATTCATTGACGCACCGTGGGAGGCATGACCATTAGTTAGAAACACTGTTCTAGCAAAATCAAAGAACTTGAACTTGAATTTTAGAGCTACAGAACATCTGCCATGACATTTATTGTTTGTTGTATTTTTTTCTACTCTACACTGAAAAGATCCCTGCCAATGACTTTTACATTGTTTTCTTAACAAAGATCTCCACTGTTGTATTGTTTCATAAATAGTCCCAGCATAGTGTCATACCTTCTAGCTAGTATGTTCAGTAAATGCTTTTTTTTACAAATTAGGATTGCTATTTTAGTAAATTTTTGATGGATAGTATAAACAGTATGGCTGCTGTACAGTCTTTGCCTGGTATTGGAAATGATGAAAATTGCTCATCTGCATATTTGCATGGCAGTTTGACAGCACTTCCTCATGTACCGCAACTTAGTCAAGAGATACCACCTCAGAAAAACCACACTATTTCTCAAGCTGGTTCAAAAACATCACTAGAGAAAAGTTTGGCAATTTCTAAAGCTGTCACCTGCTGTGCAAGTGAGGATTTAGTTGATGTGGACTTCAAACAGCCAAGTTTAGTTAATGGTACTTCTAAACTTTCTGTACCATGTTCTAGGAGCTACCAAAACTGTTCTACATCTGGAAAAAACTTGATTGGTTCAAATGAAACTCAAGAGCATACAGGATTATTTGCAAATGGCAACGTAGCCAGTTTTATTGAACGTGAGTGCACTGTGCCTGAGATAGAGAGATGTATTAGCACATCAGTTGACAATACAGCTGCAGACATAATAGCTGCTGATATATTGGATGAAATTGATGACAATTCAACACAGCTGCGCTTTTCTCCACCTGCACTGCCATCTCCTGGTATGTCTACTATCAAGAGTAGCTTTGCTGCATCTGAAGAATCTGAGTTCATTCTGAATGACATCCCTTCAGATGACAATGCTATTTCATCACCTATCGCTCACAGCAGTACTGAACCCTGCTGCAAGAAAATTTGGTACCATGAGGTATCAAAAGACAACAATCTAATAAAAACATGTTCAGTAAATTTGAGTGCGTCTCAATTCTCAATTGGCCTAGAAACTAGCACCTCATCTGGAAATCAACATGCAAATTCTGACAAGGACCATGCGGAACAATCCAATTCGTCATTAGACTCTGGCAATGTCTCATTTGATGATCAGGATCATAAAACAATGTGTAATGGTATGTGTGTTGTCATGTCATCATTTGAATGCTACATAGAGTTTCTCACACAAATTAGACAATAATTTCAGGATAACTCATCTTGACTGAAATGTTACATTGAAGTTTATAAATGGTGAACTGCAATTGAGCAGCTTCTTATCCATCTCCAGGTGGTCACCGTTTCAACCTTTGTCATCACATGAGTTACCTCAGTGCTTAAAGAAAAATATCACAGTATATTTTCTCCCTACAACTTGGCAGATTTGAAAATGGTTCCTAAAAGCTACAACCCTCCACATTCACATTTAAAATTAGTTTTTCAAAATTATCACATTAAGGAAAAACAACATTTAAGTAATCTTGTTCAGGGCTTGCAGCCCAAGCACTAACTGTAGGGTTCAGTGTGTTTTGCCACGAAAAGTTACTAGGCACCAAGCTGTTAGTATTGCCATATTGTCTTCTCAGTTAACTGTGTAATAGGCATGTTTGTATAAACGTGTGTTTGAGATAAGTGTTGGATATAACAATAACTCATGTTTTGCAAGTTGTAGCAGAAAAACAATGCAAAAACTGCAGGTCTGTGACCAATATTGTTCAAACATTTCAGTTTCATTTTTCTCTTTTTGGTGGAATGTTGTGGCCCAGACACGATTTTTACCATTGTCTTTGCAGAAAGGCTCTTAGAAAACTTCTAGACCATAAGATTTGCACACACGACTAAATGCAGTCATACACGAGCTTGTATTTTTTTATACAGTCTATAATTAACAACTGCTTTAAAGAAAGTTTTTCTGCCATGTACTTATAAGATACCATATACATTGACACACAACTCACAAAAATAATACTCACATAACTGTTTCTTGTATCTGTTCTTTTTTCTGCATACAACTAATGCTCACACAGCATATTCTTTGCACAACATGCACTGACCCAAGTAGTTCTTGATTGTTGTCATCAGTAGATTACCACAAATATTTTTCCCAAAACTTTTTTAGCTAAATTTTACTCACTGATATCTTCAGAATAGCTGAAATGATAAATGGTAGAAATAATTTGTTTAGTTCTGACCATGATGTTCTCTTGTAAGAAGTTGTTTGAGATTAAATTGTGTGAACAAGGAATGTTAGATGGTGAAACGTGCATGTTTTGTTTGAGGATTAGCTGTACAGCAGGTATATACATACTACATGTTTTTCTAAAATGCTTGACGCAAAAGCTCTTTTTTAAGGTACATGGAAAAATTGTTCTCACTAACTCCGTAAATAAGAATCGACTATGGTGATGCATTGCATCTTATGCTTATTGCATCAACTGTATTTTGTGCGTTTTTCTTTAGGTTCTATTGATGCTTTTAATTCTGACGATAATTCCACCAACAAAAGAAGCAGGAAAAGACCAAAGAGTTGTAAGTGCTCTACTTCTTGTTCCATAAACATATTTCCGGTTGATCCGTCAGGCTTACAGCTGACAGCAACTNGCCTGGTTGTGCTACATTTAATTTTTATATTGGGACATATGCAGGTCTGTCGCCAGCCTCGACGAGCTGCCTGCCATCTTCACCAAAGAAGATCAAGTCTGGTTGTTACAAAATGGTCACATTTTCGGGAGTGTCAGTGTACTATTTTTCAAGGCGCCAAAGTTTTGTAACAGTTCCCAGTCAGGGTGGCTCCACTCTTGGTGGGTATCGTTTTCAATTCTTTTATTTGTGTTTTTTTCTTTTTTTATTTTGAAGCAACTTGATTCGTTTGGTTGCTCAAGTAATGGCGTTGTGTTTTCAGGTAATAGTTGTCGTTGACAGCAATGTGTGTGAAGCTTATTGACATTGTAACCACGTATACAGTGATACCTTTGGTCAATGATATGTACGGGTAAGCTGTGATTGCTGGAGTCACTTTGCGTTTACGAAAGGACGCCTTTCCTTGGTGGATTAGTTTGGAAATTTTGCATGAGATTTTCGTCCAAAGGCAAACATTGGTAAAGCGTTTTCTGTTCGTCAGTCTCCGTGTCGTTGGTGATGCAAATAGCACACAAAGTTTCGAATTGCTTTGTTTAGCTCTGTGTTGTTCGTGCTGTCTTAGCCTACTTTTAGATATCGGGAGGAAAGGGAAAATTTCAACTGCGTTCGCAGGTTTTTAGGTGGAAGGAAAAGCCATAACTACTGTTAATCGTTGGGATTTTGCGCAGATATGACAATAATGTTAAGAGCTAACTACTTGCAAGATTATTTTTTGGTTTGTTGCATGTGCTTTCCTCGTTTTAATTGAATCGCTGTATAGTTCTTGTTTCGGTTGTTCACTCTCAACATTGTGCGGTAACTTCGTGTATTTTTGAAAGGTAACTCATGACCACATAAGAAAGATGATTTTTGAAAGGTATGAATTTAACACATGATCACATGAAAGAAATGATTTGTATTTTTGAAAGGCATGAGTTTAACTCATGATCACATGAAAGAAATGACCCTAAAACAGCACAGAAAATTGGTTGCTCGACGAAAGAAGCAAATGGTGAAAGAGCAAAATCGTCAGCAAAGAATAAGTTCAAAGTTGAAGCAGGCAAGCTCTTTTTTGACGTTTGGTATTTTTATTTGATGATCTATTCTCAGTTTGTTTCTGTCTCAACCGACCTCTTGTAAATTGAACTTTTAGCGTTCGATTAAAAATTCCGCTGTTGACTGCCAACGCGCAACTCTTCTTTTTTCCCCCGTTTACAATCCGGAAAGTGTGTGAGTTGTCTTTAGACCTTTTCAAATATACTTTTTCTGCGATCTTTTTGATGTTCATTTGACTTGTAACCAGCTCAAGCAATCGTACCCGCAATTCGAAACAAGCCAGTTGATGACAATGGTGATTCAAACCGAACCCGAGCTGGAGGAGGAATGTTGCTCCGAGCTGTCTTCTGACGACGAAGATGGGAACGACAACAGCGACGATGACGACGAAAATTACTTCCCTCAACCGATTCCGACCAAAAAACGACGCTTGCTATTGAGGTTGCTGGGATGCTTTTCGGCAGAGAGATTTTTCGTTTCGCTGTTTGTTCGAGCTTGATTAGGCGCATGACGCTGTTGTTTTTGGGGTGGTTTATCGTCACCAAAACAAACGCCATCTTTCTTCCGACGTCATTTCGAAGCTAGGTTTCTTTTCAGTCGCAGACCGAATTTTTTGGAAATGACCGAAAAAAAATTAAGTCAGTTCAGTCATAATGTCCGAAAATACATACTGAGTTAATACTATTACTGCGAGGTTTAATGCTGTTATGGGAAAAATGGCCGAAATGTCTCAGCGAATAAAAAACAATTTCGAAGTCACGTGGATCGCAAGCAACGTCCCCCCCCGACAAGCGCACCACCGCTCAGATCAGGCGATGCGCTGCACGTTGATTTCTGATTGCAGCGCGGCATTGTTTCGACCCTGCGCCATATCACGACCCTGAGGCCGAGTGCGAATGAGCATCTGCTCACGACTCGTCTGCTCTTTACGCGCAGGCGATGCGAATAAGGAGAAAACCTGTCTGCGAGTTAAATCGAAATGTTTTGGTGTTGCAAATGGTGACGGCTTCTTTGCCATTTTGCGTTAACTTGACAATAGCTGTTTGGCACGAGATTTCAAAAAGCTAATGGTGAATAACGTGTGCGGAGTATCTTACACAATCTTCAGTAAAAGATCCTGGACGACGAACACCATCGTAATAATTTTCTTGACAATGGTAGCAGCTTTTGAAGTGCCGCTTCAACTACATGTTTGATTCGAGGCATTAAGTGATGCAGAAAAGACCAGGTCTTAATTCCAGGTAGGCCGACTGTCGGAAGTTAGCGCATGCAGAGAAGTGGCTGTGGTATCGAGACCATTATGCTGCAAGTGCAAGACAGCCTCCAGGCGAGTCTTAGCTTCGTCCGACAGCCGCGCTTGTGTGTTGACTGCTTCCGCCCTCGAGCGATTTGCTTCTTATTTCGAACTTGTCGGGAAAAGAACGTTCCTTTCGGTTTAGCTCTGGTTATTAATAACTCGACGCCTGTAAAGTGCGTTAAGTTTTTGCGTATCTCACCTGATGTGAAGTTCGAAATCAGTTGCTTTACCAAACAATTTCCTGGCATTCACATCCAACAGCACTCATTTGCGTCACCTGAAAGTTCTATTTAAATTTTAAGGTAAACATCTTCGACCTTGGCTTGAACTCAGCATGCATCCTCACATTCGAAAGCGAATCCGATATTACTTATAGACGTTTCGATTAGCAACTTGGCCAAGTTCATTGGCCATTTTTCGTGAATGTTATGATACTGTTGGTTATCATGTGTTGTTTGTTGTAGTGGTGAAGATCACTTTCAGTAAAAATGCAGTCGACGTTTTTTTGCGAGATCTTTTCTGCGCCTACATGCGTCGTTGCTTTTTCGCGCAGAATGTCAGGAGTGCAGAAGATTGATTCCGACGAAAAGCTCTCGAACAAACTCACCCGAGAGTCCAGGGAAGTTTGTGGATGCGACTGCGTCGGGGTGTGCATACCATCACGTTGCATTTGTGCGCAGGCAGGCATTCCCTGTCAGGTACTTGTGTGCTGGTTACTGGAATTTCATTTTGCCTTCAGCAATTTCGTTTGTTTCAAACATGCTGCAAGGATATGCTTTAACTCTTCGACGTACAGTTTTTCACTAATATGACTTAAAATTTTTCGAAGATAGTCTCGAACAGGGGGCGGATCCCAGCTAGTAGCGTTAGAGGGAGGGCGATTTCAGTGATATGTGATACTCAAGTCTCATAACGGCTTCGCTGCTGCCAGAGAGATAAGTATACTTCATAGCATTTCTGTAACAAAGCAGTGGATGACAGAACGGCCTTATATCGCAAACCATGAGACAATTCGTACATGACGAAAGACTATTCGGAATTGTTTTTTTGATACGTTGTTTTCCGAATTGTAGGGAAGCCGGAGAGCGAGTGAATGGTGGGGCCATTTCACCCCTGGCCTTTCGCAACGGGGGTGGAAGTGTATTTCCATGGCAATATCATGGTAATTTCATGGTTTATCAATGCCGAATTGAAACAATTTTATTGCAGCTATTCGCGCACCCGGATAATTCAGAAGGATTTTCTACAATTTCTGATAATATTTTTGAGGTCAGCATTGTTGCTAAACAGAAACAAGCGTAATTGTTAACGATTTTTTGTTCTTTTATCAGTTTCCATTGCCCTCAACTCTATTACCAGCCCTGCTGCTGCTCCGGCGTGACTGCCGCATTGTACAAAATCATGGTGAATAAAGTTACTTTTGTAGGTTTTAGGGGGGGGCGACTGCCTTCCCCTGGATCCGCCTCTGGTCGCGAATGACCGATCACCTTTCCGAGAAACTTCGTGTAGAAACTCTGGTTGTTTTACTTTTTGTTAAACCACGGCCTTTGTTTCTATGCAGCCCGACTTGCTAAGTTGTGGTCTGTTCCGAATTTTGACTTAACAATATGTTGTTATAAACAAATCAACCACTATCCGAAAAATCAGTTTCGTGCAGACAAAACGAACATTCGAAATGGACACTGAATAGGGGTTCTCAACCTTTTCGAGCATGTGGCCCATTTATTCAACAGAGGGTCTGTGGCCTACCGGCTGTACAACTTCTCCAGTGCGACAATTGTTGCACAGAGCAGATATAAAAACAACTGTCAATAGCACAACGTGCGCTACAATCAATGCGATGGTTGAGCCTGTTTGTTGTTAGAAAGTTCAGTCAGTGCTTCTCAACCTTCCACGGTTTGTGACCTCCTTCCAAAGACTGTCAACACTTGTGACCCCCTGCTCATCAATAGGGTTTTGCAATATCACGGCAGAGCTATTTAGTAAAGGCCTCTGCTCGTGGCCCCCGGAGAACCGCTCCGTGGTGCCGAGAGACCCGGTTGGCCCCAAGTGGTGCCGAGAGACCCGGTTGAGAAACCCTGGCATAGATATTCGAAGCTCAACGCAGGACCATGCATAGATCAAGTCATTGTCCGCACTAAGCCTGCTTCTTAGATTTCGTTTTCATGGCAACAAGAGCTGCTTCAAAATGTCTTCAGTAACTGTATATCGTGCACAACATGGTAGGCTACGTGGAAATTTCCATGTCGCAACAGTTTGTAACAGATGACGAAAAAGAGCTTATTGTGGCGTGTGTAGCTCAAGAACTACCTTCGTTTACAGTCGAAAGGTTCATATTGCAAAACGTACTCAATTTCAGTAATACCAGGCTGTGGCCCGTCAAAAAACTTTCTTCGGCCATGGACCACAGGTTGAGAAGCCGGCCCTGGCTTAGGTACCGGTTGAAACCCCTCACAAAATCTTGTTGATGCTGGTCACATATAAAGTGAAAGCCCTGTGAACGAATAATTTTGCGGTCTGTTTGTGAAATGAGGTAAGGCCTTACTTCAGCTTTATACCGCAAAAAGCACTGTGCCTGTTCTGGCGTGCGTTTTAATCCGTGGTTCTCTAAACTACGGCCCGCGGGCCAAATCTGACCCGCGAAGCCATTTCCATCTGGCCACAAAGACATTATGTCAATAATGCAAAAATACTGTATCTACCAAACATTTGTTAATTTGGTAGAATGTAACATATCTCAATACGGTCATATTACGTGAGATGTACGACCCTCCCTCCAACTGTAGTATTGTAGCTTATGCGGCCCTCTAAAAAAAAGCTTGGAGGGCCCTGGTTTAATCTGCTGCAGAATTGCCGCTGGATTCGTTTTTGCCAAAAGGAAGAGTTGATATGCACTGAATAGCAGCACCGCGACCGCCATTCCGTTTCTTTAAAAGGTGGACAGGGAATCTTTCCCGTGCGGTTGTTTCGCCGCGGGATGCAGGAATGAATCGGGGAGGGTGGAATTCGACGCCGAGCGCGTGCGACGCCATTTCGTCAAGACAATGACGAGGCTGAGATTCGAGGAAGCAGGGAAATCCATACCCGAAGGTAAATCGGGGTCACGTTTCGTTTTTCATGCCAGTCAGCGAATATGATGACCGAGTGACTTTGCGCGGGGTGGATCCTGGTTGCGTTGCTTGACAAACTGCTGTCCGGCACCAAAGCTTTCAAGTAAATCGTTTCGATCCGTTGCATCCTTTGTTTTTGTTCAAAAGCATGGCTTATTTTGATCGCATTTCGGTGAATTGGACTCTTGTTGCAGCTAGTTTGTTTTGAAATTTGTTATTTAGTTGCATTTTTTAATTTTTTTTTTTTTTTTTT
>JGI24158J21664_10006732_pt1 | contig 15182 bp, 11 predicted proteins | sample Ectturendosymbi3_FD_21664 | JGI IMG/M metagenome (IMG submission 21664) | reverse complement strand
TAATCCGAAACGTCTCAGAATAAAAATGTATAGTTTTTTGAAGGCTTTTTTAGTGTTAATGAAACTGTTAAGTCTATCCCAATTTTATGCTCCAAAACCCAAAGTACTTATGCTATTCAGTAGCGAGTACTAAAACTGGCAGACAGTCAAACTTGTTGAGAAAACAGTTGCTGTTGGAGCCCTTGATACTTTACGCAACATAGGAATATAATAGAGTTGTATTCTTGTATCGCTTCTAACTCACAAACATTTTTCAAACGAGCATTTTATTTGAAACAAATAAATTTCATAACGGGGGACCCGGGGCGATTGTCCCTGTTGCCCCTCTTAATCCGGCCTTGCCGGGGGACCTATCCAGAAACGATGACGTTATTAACGGTTATCGTAAAATGAACGACGAAAAAAACTATTTAAAGTTGATCGAGGTAAAAATAATGGGGAAGAAGCAACACCAGTCGCCATTACTGTATATTCAACTCGGGCGGGTGTGGAAAGGAAGTACCTCAAATGCAGCTGCCGTTGATTGGCGTTCGACGATGATGACAGACTATGCAATGTCGCGAGAAGCTGGATGCGGTAGACAGCTTGGATGTGGTGCATGCGGTAGCTGACCATCTCCAGCAGTGTGTACAGGACCTGCCAGGATCGGTACTCGAACGCGACTTTCGGCAGAACCTGATCTGAAACAAGGAAAGTGTTAACTTTGTGCAGCGCTTCTTTTCTTGACGGCGACCCCAGCCATCATCGTCTGGGGTTCTTCTTTAAACCCTACCTGTCAGTGGGTGACAAGCTAACATGGTCCCGATATATGTGCGCGTAGTGGGGTGGTGATGGGCGTTAAAAGGTCTTAAAAAAACAGATGACCGACAGCTACGCTCTATGGGCACCCGACCCCCTTTTAAGATGTTTGATCAGTGAGATCCGAATGAAAGATAAGTCGCGCCATTAACACGGTTTCACAATGAAAAATATGCATGACAAATCCGAGAGAAGAGAGATTTTTAATTTCGTCGAACGTCGCATCCCCTGAAGAAATTTCAAAGTTCGACGCATAAGCGTTTGCAGACGAAGCAGTGCAAAGTTTCTGACAAGGAGGCATAGGATTAAAAATAAACTGCTTCAGGCTCTTGTCCAACGGAGCAGGAGTGCCATTGCTTTTCGATGATTCGCCTCACTCGCCGGTTTCCATTGACAACAGGTCTGAATTGCGGGATGCTGAAGCATTGCGTGACAAGTAGACCGTTTAATTATCTTTATCAGTTCACCAACAGGACATTTTCAAGGGTCAAGGTAAAGAAAAGCGTTTCAAGCGCAAAGAATTTAACAGTACGAAACCTTGCAGTTTCAAGGGTTATACTTAAGTTGATGCGGTATTGGTTCGCAAGCAAGACCACGCGCCAAAACTTGCAGAGCATATTTCGAATCAGTTGCCTGCACGTTAAACACCAGTCCGAAGGCCTGGTACAGAACCGGTGAAGTACTTTGTTCATACGTGTGACCACAAAGCCATCCATCATTTTGTTCGATGATATATCCAGTGTCATGCGACTCTTGCAACGCTTTTGAAAATTTTAATTTAAGCAAAACTGCAGTCGCGCAGTTTCATTCGATGAGCAATTGAACGCTTGTACCAAGTACGAACATGCGGCCGTGACAATCGATTTCACGCTTAATCAAATTTAAGATTTTTGAGCTTAAACCAGCGGTCTCAAACACGAGGGCATTTTGTGCGGCACGCGATGCTTTTCGGGAATTTGCAAATAATTAACATTTGCATTATTTAGTTTACTCACCGATGTTTGAAAGTTCTCGGCCAGCGAGTGAGCAAGTTCCTTTGAAACGAACGTAGAGACGGCTAGAAATGACATGTCTGTAACTCATGATACCTTTCGCAGGAAATAAGATGTAAAAGCTGTTTCTAGCAAGGTTCAGATGCCGCCATTGTTTCGTCAGCGTCATAATGCGGCCCTCGGGTTACTTCATAAGTCCTCATTTGGCCCTCGTTTGGCCCTAGGAGCAATTTTAGTTTGAGACCCCTGATTTAAACAGCGTGTAACTCACTGACGAGCCCTTTCGTCCCTTGATGCTCGATCTCCGTATAAACGAGCAGCCTGCTGTAGGTTTCAGCCAACGATGGAGAAAGAGCGACTGCCAACTGGTTCTGGGCTACTTTTTGTATGTTGTTGTTGATGTAGTGAAGCATGCTGTAAAAAAAAACTGCACAAGTTACTGGTGGTTTTTCGCAGAGTACATGCGAACGATTGAACCGTACTGCGTCACTGCTGAACGTTTGCTTGGTTCAGCCAACTTTCCTATCAATGATTTCTTACTGCGTGGTGACGTCGACATGCGAACCGGACGAATCTGTTTGTTTGCACAGTAACTGGTTCACCACGGTGTTGCCATGGAAACAGAAGGAAAAAACATTACCACTTCGTAGCTAAGAAACTTAACGCCTGTACTTCGTTAACGTACACCTGACGTTTGCCAAAACACACGACCGCAGTTGGATAGGCCTTTGAGCAAAGCGAAAAAGCCCGCACACAATCATACATTGAATCATGCAGGTACTTAGCATGATCCAGCGTACTAATCCCAGCCACAGGTGGCGTGTTGGCTCGTTGCAGCAGGGGGCGGGCAACAAATCGAGTGCGTGTTACTTTATCTACGCATACCTTAACATTTAAAAACACGAATGTGTGTCTCTCACACTGACTAGGCTAGGAGTATGCATGCGCGGTACTTCTATCACTAACGTAAATAGTGCATTGAGGAAATCAGCTCATTCAATAAGTTTAACAAGGCAGCAAAGCGGGTGAGTAGGGTCCTAGTGGGATCCAATCGTATTGCATTCCATACACTCCCAAAATACAGGGCAGACTAAGAGTGCACCACGCACATTTGCATGAACAGCATTGTGGGAGGACAAAAGTTGCAAAACAGGTGGATACAACCATGATTGACGTAAAAACTACACAAACCTACCTCGTCTCTACAGCAAAAGGACATAATTTGAAGTGAAAAGTGAAACCCCGTTTGGGAGCTTTCCGAAATTTTTAGAGTAAAGTGTTTTTCTTTACGACTGTGCGTAAAAAACTGGGATGTCATCTGTGCTGTTTTTGCAAATCTTGAGCCTCCGCCGCGGCCGCCATGACTTCAAAAGGAAATCAGTGACGGGCTTACTTTCAAAATAGGATCAGCTGTTCATTTTTCAAACCAGTGCTTCAAAACCTTTTCTCCACCACGTCCCCTTTAAGTAATTGTCCTTTGTTCCAAGCCCACTTGACAATAAACAAGTTGTATAAGCAACTGCATTTATTTGGTTAATTCAATGATCAAACGTTCCATGCTTCAGAGCGCGTAAGGTCTCGCGCCCTCCTTGAAATCTGTTGAAGACACCCTGCGAAGGCGCCCCCCCCCAGGTTAAGAACCACTGTTCTAAAACGCTAGTTTCATGTCGTGGACGTTGCCAATTTTACTCACGTGTGTTTTTAAACAAAAACTGACGACGTCCAGAACCATTTTTATCATAACAAGATTGAATATCATACGAATATTTTTATTATCAATCAATATTGAATATTATATGAATATTTTTACTACATGAATATTTTTATTATCAATTAATATTTTACATTATGAATATTTTTATTACATGAATATTGAATATGATATCAATATTGAATTGATTTCTGTTGTAATAACACTGGAATTGGACTTGGTCAATGTGCAACAACGTCACTGGAGGTGAACAGCTGCAAACCATTCCTTCAAGATCAACCACGATTCACAACAGTAGACGTCAAGGCAACGAAATAAACAAACGTCATAAAACAACCACGTTTCTATGACAACGTGGGAGAATCCGTTGTCGCAGCACGCTACCTCAACTTGCTGTGCGCAGTCAAAGAGTCGAGCAGGTCCATGCTGAAGGGGATGGTCTTATTGCAAGCCATACAGTTGCTCCCCGGCATGGGGCATGTGTTCTGGGGGTCGCCGCACACATTCTCCATCAGCTTGGTTATGGGTATGGTGAAAACCTCTGAAAAAGACATGAACATGTTTGAAAAAAACAGCTGAAACTGGTCATCAAGGATCTTCCTATGCGGTTCAGGCAAGAAAGCGTAGATGTTACCAGTCCTGTCGCCACGGGAGGGGGCTTTGGCGGGCTTAGCTCCCCCAATCAAAGCACCAAGCAACCCCTAAATTGAAATATGAGACACTATAAATCACCAGAAAATTTGAAAAATTTACAATGCCAAGCCCCCCTGCGCAAACGTAAAGCCTTTCTGGCGACGGTTCTAGATGTTACACAACACGCTGCTAATGATGATAAAGGAAAATGGAACTGCTTCGCTGGGAATTACTACAAAATGTACGAGAACCACAGGCCGGTGTCAATTTCCTTCGACATCACAGTTTTCTTCAGTAAAACTGATGCAGGGCAAAGTTTTTTAATTAAGTCTTCGCAGAACAGCGATGAAAAGTGCACATAAGGCTACGTTGGTACCTTTCAAAACACCCGCTTTCAGCCCAGAACCGTCGCCAGAAAGTCATCCATTAGGGGGCTTTATGTTCGTGCAGGGGGGCTTGACATTAAATTTGACAAAAATGCCACTATTTTATAGTATTTCATATTTCATTTTGGGGGAGCTTGGAGCTTTGTTTGGGGGGACCCACCAAAGCCCCCCGTTTCGGCTTCTCTTTGCGCAAAATACCCCCATCCGCTCATGCCATGCGCTGTCACATACAGGCATGCTGAATTTTAAGCCAATGCGACCGTCCATTCGTTTAAAGAACTTGCTGCTTTTGTTTGAGGATGAAAGAGTGGAGTCGCTGCGGGCCAAAAATGCAGTTCGCAAAAAAAAGGTCAACAGCAATTGTTCTTGAAATCTGTGACAAGGAAACCCCTTTCCGAGTTTCTTGCAAATAAATAGGCGCGTAAAAATGATCCCAATTTTTTAAGGCAGGGGTGGGCGATTAGCGGCCCACGGGCCACATGTGGCCCGCCGCAGCATTTTCAGTAGCTCGCGGAAACATTCAGGAAAAAACTTTAAATCTGACATGAACCTGTAGGCGTTGATGAAGATCTCAACAAGCAAACATATTCGTAATTTCAAATAACTTGTTGAAAAGTGTGGGAGGTTGCATTTGTCTCATTGACTTGCTTGCGCTGGACAAAGTGCATTTGCACAAGAACAATTATATTAAAACCTTTACCGTGTACAATTATTGTTTTTGTTTTATTTATTTATTTTGCGATCGAATCAGAAGATACGGCCCTCCGCTAAACGCAGCCTTCTCAAAGTGCCCCCCGATCCAAATTAATTTCCCCCCCCCCCTGTTTTAAGGCATGCAGGAAACACTGTGTGTCGCAACACGGGGCAGAAATTGATTTCAAACGTTGCCGTCAAAAATTACAAAAAAGCGATGAAGCCAGACTCAGAATTACTGCTTCTTCACCACAGCAACTGCTCGAGCCCACCTTACCTGCTGTGCTGGCAGCGTTGCAAACCAGTGCGAAGCGGTAATCCTTTATCAACGCGCTGCTCGTCTGAAATGCAAAAGTTCAGGCTGGTCGTCGTTCACCGCTGAGACGAAGCGGAATCGGAAACGCGGCACCGTTTATTGCATCGAGTCGCGAATTTTCACGGCGCACTTTTTTACGCGCAGCCAAATTCAACAACGCATCTGCACCACGTCCTTATGCCTCGTCTGACACAATTCGCAAGGAAGACTTGGATCAGAACACAGAACTATGATTCATTGCACTGTGTAACGGAAAAAATGCCGACGCCTGTCAATCAACCTTGGAACAAACGACAAACTGCGTGGGATCCAAGTCTAGGATTGTGAAGTCGCACAACAAGACGGGAATTTGAGTGGTGGGATGGTTCCAGTATTGCTCTCATGAAGAATTGCGTTCATACACAGCATATGCAAAAGGTCAGCTGTTATGAATAGAAACCTCACTACTTTAACTTGGGCAGGTTCAATAACTTACGATCATTTTCAAACATGCGACTGGCGATAGTCTTCTACTCCACATCTCAATGCACCGAGTTTCAGATGATATTGTTTTAAACTAAATTTTTGTTTTTCAAAGCATGGATGGAAACCACACAACGAATCCCAAGCTACAAAACCAAGTCGCTTGCAGAAAAACAACGAAGTTACACCGCAAGCGGGAACTGCTCATGCGTAAACGGTCCTAAAGCAATTTGAAAGTATTCAGTATTTGATTCCGGTTAAATTGTTTTCTCGCGTGTATCGAGTCAAAATCCCCAACTTCTTGCAACCTGAAGATTTACCGAAAACCGTCAGCGTCAGTTGCTACGGTGACCTAAAGAACGTTTCGGAGGAGTAACGGTTATTTCCCTGTGTATTTCAAATAGTGTGTGACTATTTCATCAACACTAAAAATGCCTTAAAAAACTATGCATGTTTTATTTTGAGACGTCTCGGATTATTGTTAATCCATCTTCAGTCAAAAAATTAAGAATAATCCGAGACGTCTCAAAATAAAACATGTACAGTTTTTTGAAGGCTTTTTAGTGTTGATGAAACTGTTAAGTCTATCCCAATTTTACGCTCCAAAGTTTGACTATTGTATTGTTGCGATCGGAAAAGCCCGAGCGGCATGTGCGCAAAGCTTCACACCGTGGCAGCAAGCAACAATAGAGATCACATGCCATGATCACTCTGTAAACGCTGGTTCGCGCCACATATATATGGGTGTTATTGTTGGCGCACATTCCGTTCGTGGTGAATCGCACATTCAACGCAACGTCAACGGAGATGTTGCAATAGTATGAAGGTTTGCACAAGACACAGCGAAGCACAACAGTGCAATTCGGAATTACTTGTGTTTCGCCGCTGCTAATCAATCAGGTTCTTGGACATGTTCAAAAGCAAATGAACAAAGTTTCTACAACGTTTTTGATATTAAGTAAGCTCGATTCATTCGCGTTGCTCGTCAGCGAATGGTTTAAATAAAAATTTGAATCATTTACAAAACTTTCGAAAACAGCTTTCACTTGAATGCGAAGTGAAATGGCCAGAATACCCAACAAAATCCACACTTAACCGAGAATAAAACTGGTTTTTGGCACAGGCACGGTTGCGGTTCACCCTTAGTTCAATACTGAACAGGTTTCACGTTCACGACGCAAGTACTTCACAAATTTTCGGCTGCTTTTAACTGCAAACCGCTCAACACACAAGCAAACCAAGGCAGCTACCTGCAAACACTGATTTACGAACTGATGCTGAGTTCGAAGCGCCACCGGAACTGAACAAGACTGCTCGATCTCTGATGACGAAGCGCCCGATGAGTCGCCTGAGAAATCACGCGGTTTTAGAACTTTCGGTAGTTAACCGGCAACAGTTGTCTTCGAAGTAGGTAAGGCAAGTGAAATGAGGTTTATCTTCGCAATAAATTTCACTGACCTCAGCAAACACTTCAATAGAAGACAAAAGCAAGCACTCACGGTCCCTACGCAATTTTATATATAAATTTCCAGACTTTTTTCCAGACTTTTTTCGGACTTTTTCCAGGCCTAGCATTTCCGTATGACCTGCCCAGGTCAGATACAGGCACTAGAATATTTAACACGATTAAGTAAAATGATATCAATCTTGAATAAAATAATATGAAAATGTATGTCAAAAGACGACGTCTGCAACACTACTTTCTTTTTCCACACTAACAGACCAAAAATTTTTTCCCGACTTTTCCAGAATGGAAAATGACAAAAATATTTCCACACTTTCCCTGAGAACCGAAATCTGGCGTAGTGAACAAAGCAAGTTTTTCCTTCCTTCTCGCTTGACGCTGTTCACGCGAAGAAAAAAACACTTTCCTGAACATCTTTGAGCATTTGACCTGTTCCTTTTTGCAAGAGCGCCCTAACCACGTTTGAAAGGACCATCAATGAGCTTCACGCTCAGTACAACAAAGAACACGTGCTGATGGAATCAGGGCTCTTACCTTGACCGCTCTCCTCAGCGACCTTGACCTGCGATTTACGCTTCATGTGGGTCAAAATACTGATGGCGGAGAAGCACATGACGCTCGACAGATCGCTCATGTCCGGTAAGGGCAGAGGCTGCCAAACAAAGGAGGCTGAGTTTTGTTTGAGAAACCATCGAATGAAAAGGAAAACCGTGTTGCTTGTGTAAAAGCACCGAACGCGTAGATTAAAAAATAACGGGTAGCACTGGGCTCGGGTTCTGGCGCTCGCAGTGCCAAGTTATGAAGTCTGGCGCAGCATACACGCCATGAGACTGCACAGGCAGCGTTTAATCAGATAAAGCCGCGAATAAAATTGTACACTAGCAGTGGCACGGGGTAGTTTTTTTCCAGGGTTTAGTTGGCAAACAGACAGACATTTTTATTTAATATCTGAAAAAAAACAGATATCAGGGGGAGGAGAATGGCCGCAAGGTCTTCGAGTCATCCTCCCCCGCGAAATACAAGTCGAACAGCACAGAAGATGCATAATTCGATACATATATCTGCCCAGACAGTGCAGACATAACCGCAGCACACTTGAAACAGATAACGCAATGCACACCGGACGCAGAGGGTGAGTAGAAACTGTAGCTTCATCAGAGACTAGACACAAAGAACATATGGCCGATGTTAAACACAGACGCCGCGACAATAGTACTTTAACGCGACATGTCCTTGACCTAGGCCATTCCATGGATTGGCAACAGTCAAAGGTTTCAGAATTTGACTGTGATTTTCATAAATGCCGTTTTAGAGAATCCTATTACATTAACACTGATTGATCAAGCATGAGCGATAAATCCTCCGACATGTTCCAGGNTATCCTCGNACAACGTTTTTTCATAAACCAATGGTGACGTTTATTACTTTATTCGTTTCACAACCTGCCCACTATTTCAATCGTCCCATCACTGGTTCACTGTTTCGTCAGTGCTTCTATCTATCGTATATTGACAGTTTTCGCGGTGATTTCTCTTCACGCTAATTTCCTTGTTCCCTGAACTGCAGCCCTGCCTCAAATCATCAGGTCCAGTGACCCCGCGCAGCAAGTGTTTAGGCCAGAGGCATCACTCCGCTCGACGCTTGGCTGGCAGATGGCTTGTCACTCTTGTTTTCGCCTTGATGAAGTTGACGGCACCGTCAAAGAAACGTTGGCAGTATTCGTTTTTACGTTTTATCGGATACACCAGTTGCGATTTCAGACAATACTGTGAATTGAACTGGTGTCCTCGGAATAGCAAGATGTAGCTTCATCTGTTTCACGGATATGTAGACGGAAACGACTGGATGTGGTGGATGATATAAAAGAGAACCCCGTGGTTGCACCAAGAGGTGAAAGACGCTATTCGAGCAAAGAAAGTAGCCTACAAGGCATGGCTTCATAACAAAGCCGACTCTTCTTTGCACTTGCGGTTCGCTGACGTGCAGTCACCACACGTTGAAAAAGTCCAAAATGTAATCTTGGGAAATTTTCGGGCGTAAGCCGGATTCTAATTACTGGCAAACCAATGAAGTATTCTGGTAAACCATCCGCTGTCTTCGCTGCAAAACAACTCGCACGGTTAGATCCATCAAAGACCAAAATGCTTTTTTATCTCGGCAATGAGAGGGGATCCTTCTCTCCGTTGGGGGGGGCGCCGGTGTCGGGAATGAAAATGCGGAGTCCTGAAGTGCTCTCCAACCACTCCGGATTCCATCGGTGATCCGCCCAGGGCGCCGCACTTTTGTTGTTGTCAGAAGAACTGATGAGTTGATGTGCGGTCGGAACACGCCTTCGAATTGTACAGACAGTGACAATTGAGTCGACGAGTTGATGAAGTCATCACTGTTGGAAGCAGCACGATCAAGTCAACTGTTTCCTTTCTGCGGACAATTTGGTGCTGCTAGCATCGTATCAACACGCACTTGATCGGTTTTCAACTGCGTGCGATCAAGCGGAAAAGAAAATCAGCACCAAAAACACCTACGTATTATGTCTTTCCAGAAACCCAAGGCAGTGTATGCTGCAAATCACAGGCAATGCACTGCAGCAGGTGGAGAAGTTCCAGTACCTTGCGGTGGTATTCAGGAGTTACGGAAGGCATGACAAGGAGATTGACGCACAGATTGCCAAAGCAAACTTAGTTCTGCGTGAGCTGTATCGCTCTGTGGCGCCGCAAAGCTGCCGGTTTCCAAATCAGCCTTTGTTCCGATCCTCACCTATAGTAACGAATGTTGGGTGATGACTGAAAGAATATTATCACAAGTACAAGTGGCAGAGATGGAATTTTTGCGATGACTTCACAGTGCGACATTTCGCGACAAAGTGCGCAGATGTGAAATGCGCAAAACCCTGAGTGCCGAAGCACTTCTCCGAGCAGAGATCCCAGCTACGTTAGTTTGGCCACGTTTCCAGAAGGTGCCAGGAAAGATTGGCGAGGCAGGTCCTGCTGGCTACACCCACAGGAAAGCGACCCATAGTTCGACCAAGGACCAGGTGGAGTGACTACATCTCCGACCTTGCTTGGTCCCGTCTTGGTGTGGAGCCAGCAGAACTATCAGAGATTGCTGTTCATCGTGAAGTATCTCTATCCCTCCTAGACTGCTTCCCCGCGACCGTCCGTAGAGGAAAAGCGGGCATGAAAATGAAAAAATGAGATAACAGTCGCAAGAAAACAACTGTTGGAAGCGACAGCATGGCTTCAAAAGGAGCCATTTCGAACATTCTTCAAACTTTGGGAAAGTGGGTTTGGCACTGAATGGGTTTCCGACACTTTCACATACCGTTTTAGTTTCCAGTGTGAAAAACAAGGAACATTTTGCAAGACTCGAAGCAACTTTTCGCTATGAAAATACCCTGAAGATTGGAACTTCTTTCATGCGGTTTCATTTCATAACAATGCAACTTAACACTTTTTTACTCGTTGTGACTTTTTACTTTGTCGTAACCAGGAAACCAAACCGAAACGGAGTTTAACAGTGGTGAGGCCATCGTTTGGAAAGTACCTGTTTTTCCGGATAAAGCAGCCGTATGAGCTTCACAACGGGGATGAAATCGGTGATGGGGTACTTCTGGATGCTCCCGGAGATGAATTGCAACAAACACCACGTCAGCTGCACCCTACCCCGGACGTACCCGCTTTTCTTTCGTTGTTCACATGACGACAACTGAAAAAAAAACAGAAAGCAAACCTAAATGACAAAGCTTCGTCTGAACAGGCGTCTGGGTCCGTCTCAGGCAATCAAGCGTTAGTAGGCTGTGGATATCATCCAGAGCAAACGTTTTCACGATAATGTAGCGTTGTTCATTTTTACTAGATCGAGCAAATAAGACAGACTACCGGTGGTAAGAATTGTTGCGATTGACGCATCCTTTCGGGAGGATTCTTAAAAACAAGTAAGATGATGCCGGACATGTTCTAAAGCAGGGTAGGGGGGAACCTGCGGCCCGCGTGANCGTTTGATATGGCCCACATCATAATTNCCGTTACCCAATTTGGAGTACAAAATCGCGACAAAACGAAGCTGCACGATAAGCAGGTAGGCCTACTTCAGGTGGGATGTCATAGTGTGAAACCTCCGTCCCTCATAGTGAGATAAAGGTAGAATTTTAGCATCAAATTCATTGTGATTTGCTGCCTGCCAGCGATATATTCCACAATTGATGCGGCCCGTGATAGCAGATAGGTTCCCCACCCCTGTTCTGAAGCTTTGCAGGGCTCGGAAAATGAGCGGCATGCTAAAACCCGCGCTGCAATGAGTCGCTGTATGTGTTGCGCAGGGGAGACAGATGCAAGCTGCATGCGACGTGCTGAGGAACGAGATTTTGAAAGCAACGAGGCCAGTGATGTGACCTAATGAAGGCTTCATTAAACCTATTCGTCGAGTCCGCAGCAGACGATCAAGCGACGTACAGTAAATGAAACAACATGCGCGATGTCAACCGAACATGCGCGATGTCAACCGAACATGAGCGATGTCAACCGAACATGAGCGATGTCAACCGAACAGCGACTTCTGAGCAAGGCTAGAGGCGCAAAGAACCAACGCGATGTCAACCGAACAAGAGCGATGTCAACCGAACATGAGCGATGTCAACCGAACAAGATCGATGTCAACCGAACAAGAGCGATGTCAACCGAACAAGAGCGATGTCAACCGAACAAGAGCGATGTCAACCGAACATGAGCTATGTTAACCGAACATGAACGATGTCAACCGAACATGAGCGATGCCAACCGAACATGAGCGATGTCAACCGAACAGCGACTTCTGAACAAGGTTGGAGGGGCAAGGAACCAACGCCACGTCGCAAACAATCAACGAATGCCAAATAATGAACGGCGCGCAACAAAAATGCACTCGCGCGCGTGACAGTGCACGAAAAAGAAATAACGCCAAATAGGACAGCCAGAACGCAGCAAACACAGCGCAGTACAGTAGTTGACTGGATGCATGACTACTGATCAAGCAACTGAGATGTTGCATTCGAGGTCTTGCCCATGCAGTACTGGTAATATGTCGCTTATAACACGATTTCGCAAAAAAAGAAAACATTTTTGCTCTCACTTGAAATCCGGGGGAGAGGGGCGCAAGGGGCCGATAATAAGTTTCCAGGGGGGCGCGAGCCCCTACGCGCTCTATAATATCGAAAGTTTGATAATTACATTTACCAATAAATACATTTGTTTTCAGAGCTTATTTAAAGTCAGGATGTTTGAAACAAAGGACAATTACTTCAGGGAGGCGTGATAGAAAAAAGGTTAAGAACCACTGGTCTAGCCGCAGGGTTTCTACGCAATTCTGAATATAAATTTCCAGACTTCTGACGTTTTCCAGACTCAACTTTTCCGAAAGACATACCTAATTCGAATACAGGCACTGGAATAGTTTAACACGATGAAAGCAAAATTATCAATCTTATCAAAAATATCACAATAAAATATTATCAGAATGCAGGTCGAACATCAAATCTGGAAAATTATTTGCTTTTTGCATATTAACAGACCGAAAAATTTTTCTAGTTTTTTCCAGACTCCGTAGGAACGCTGCATCCAATGAAAGTTGCAAACAGCTTCCGGCACATCAGTGACACTCGACAACAAAAAAAAGGTAAAAGGTAACGGCTCACTGCTGATTCAAGCACGATCTCACCCGGGCGTAAAGCGCTTCGATCATGAACGGAAAGCTTGCGAGCTGATGCAGCACGAAGAATATCAGCTGGCTCGACAGGTGGAGCCAGAGGGACTGGTTCGATCGCTGGTCGGCCTTGCTGCCGTTTCCGTCACCCCCTTTCGCCATGGCCGCCAGCATCACCTCCACCAGTTCCTACAAAGTCCAACAGGCTGTTGATTTGCGGGCCCGAGACCTTAAGACCTACGCCAAGCACTGGTCAATGAGAAGCAAGCAGTACAAAAGTTTTTGGTGAAATTCGGCAAAATTGACCGCTTTGTTTGTGCCAGAGAAAAAAAGAACGTAGCATTAAAACTTTTGCCACAAGTCTCTGTGTTTTCTCAGTGTGCCTAATGCGTTCAAACGCCTCCTCATCAAAGTAGGGGTAGCGATTACCCCTCTGTTCTTTTTCCTCGAAATCAGGAGTTATGCAACGTACCCAAAGCTGTGACAGTGGACCAGTCAGTTCTAACCGGAGACCACTCACTAGGAGAAGGATTTTGTTCTCTTACGTCCACAAAGTTGTAAACTCACCCTAACGACGCGGTTAAACCAGAGTTGTAAGCCGGACCGGGCTTAAGTTTGTCGAAAGTTTCGGGCCGACTTCCGGCCTGTATACAAAAACTTTTTTATAACATTCAGACTAACGATTTTTCTATTATGTGACATACCTTTGTTGTGCTCACCGTGGTGACTTTTGTGAGTGAATTGATTATGACTTTTCTTCAGCTAATTCTATTCGCAAACACAGCTGCGTTCCTTTTCTTCTCTGCTCGGATTAGGTTAACACTCTCTTTGAGAAGGCGACAGCAGTAAGGAAATTAGCACGCGAAGGCATTGCGTCGAAAAGATCAATCCCTTACACGATTCCCAGCTTGTTTTAATAAACTATGGCCTACAAACAGGCTTTCATGCCAACAGCGCTATCCTAGGTTTCTTTTACGCCTGTAGCACCATCGTGGATAGTTTCTTTTTTCTTGAGAAACATTACATTCCGCGGTATTATCGTTGACTAACAGCTGAGGTTGTCCTTGTTTAAGTCAATGTTTTGGTCAATAATTGCTATTTTGGATGTGATGAAACCGTGTACCTGCAGCTATACCCGTACATTACCTTTTTGGCAAACCATAGTTGCGCAGATCTTGACTCACTCGGTAAATTTGGCTTTCGGGCCTAAATCAGGTCCAAAAATAAATGTCGCGTTTGGGCTAGTGATTTCAGGCTCGCGCCGGTTTCGGGCTTCAAAATGAGGTCCGTTTACAACTCTGCCTTGAACAGGAGCTGATACCGAAGCAAATAATGGCGCTTGGAAAATAATCTCGCAGTAAGAAAGTATAGGCTCCCAGAAGTTACAGCCAAGATTTGCAAAAACACAAACATCTTCAAGTTTCTGCGACCGACCTGTTCACAGCTCGACAAGCGGCAACCTGTTGAAAGCATGTTTTTTTCCCGCTGAGACGTTTCCGTCAATTGTCCAAAACAGCTTTAAAAATTGTCATTTTTTCGTTTACGGATATTTTTTATGATTGAAAAAAGCATTGCGACCGAATAAGCTTGAAATTTTTTCGGTCATTCAAAAAAAAATTCGGTCACTGACCGCAAACAAAACCCATCACATTGAAAGTCAACGCAACTGTTTCTAGCGCGTGACAGCGCTGCTTCTGGTGCTTCTGCAAGCCGAGGATTTGCAGCACAGCGTCACGCGAGTCGGCTTGCTCCAGGATGTAGCGGAGAAGTCGCGACTGTCGCTGGTACATCTCCTGCAAAACGACGTAACAATGACGGCGATAGCATGCAATTGTCACATTGGTTAAAACATGGGGGCTACGGTTTCGTCGTTGCGAAACATGAAGGCGACGCAGACAGGGGCGCAACGAGGTTAGATGGCGCCCGGGGCAAGAAGCACGTTTGGCGCCCCCGTTTTTGAATCTGAATTCATTTCGGTTCAAGCAAATGTGCTGCATTGAAGAAAGTACAGTACTTATGATATTGTTGGGACTTTTGGTGCCGCCCTGCA
>JGI24158J21664_10006731_pt1 | contig 15183 bp, 7 predicted proteins | sample Ectturendosymbi3_FD_21664 | JGI IMG/M metagenome (IMG submission 21664) | reverse complement strand
CCTTTCAATAAATGTAATCATCATTGTGGTATCATTTAAAATCCTGGATTTGTGCCCAATCGCTTTGTTTCAACAATTGTGAAACACCCTGTATTCTAATCACAAACAATTTTTCCTTTTCATAGCTTTTGCTTCCATAGTTTCAGCTCCCCCCTTAGAAAAATCCTGGCTGTGCCCATGTATAGAAGTGCTTTTTAAAGTGGTTGTCATTGTTTCAAGCACCCCTGACGTCCAATAAGCTGTACAAAGAAATGTATTTGTTGGTAAATTTATTGTTCAAACTTCCCATGTTGCAGGATGACTAAGGGCTCGCGCACCCTGAAAATTTATTGACGCTCCTTGTGGTGGCGTGCGGGCCCGGTTAAGAACCATTGGTACATAGTATCAAAACGCTCCCGTAACGTCTTGTGTCGTCTGGATCCATGGGTTGCCAAAAGTGTTGCCACTGGGGTCAGTCTCGTCAACATCAGATTGTCGCCTTCTTCAACATCAGACCACATCAAATTTTTACATTACCGCTTCATATAAGCAGGGTTTTTTCAAGGAAAAGGTTAGGTACGCGGTATGGACCTGTAGGGACCCGATTTCTCTGCTTTTAGGGACCCGATTTTCTCTGATTCTGGAGACCCGATGATGACTTTCTCTGATTCTAGGTACCCGAGTTCAAACTCTAGGGATCCGAACCGGGTCCCTAAAACACCTTAAAAAAACCTGATATAAGCGAAATCAGTGGTCCTTAAAAGATTCAACGCCCCAATACACCTTAGAAGTCAAATTTTCGTCAATCTAGGTACCCTTTTTCAACAGTTTAATAACAAAAAATGTAAGAAGAAAAACAGAACTGGTAAAGAAATACTCTATCACTCGAGTGGTGTGGAAAAAGGTTAATGCAAAGACTGCACCACATTCATCAACACTAATTTTCTACTTCATATGGGTACAGTGTTGCTAGATTGCTAGAACGAATGCAATCACTGGGTGTTAATACATTGCTGAATACCCCATCGTCTAATGTCAATACCCGCTGGGGGCATTGAGGCAATACTTTGAGAACACCTGAGCTAAATACTACTATTTACCAATAGCTCACAAGCGCGATGAACCTCATTGTCCTAAAGCAGTGGTTCTTAACCAGAGGGAATGCCTCCCCGGGGGGAGACAATAAATTTCCAGCGGAGCGCGAGCTTTTACGGGCTCTACAACATAGAAAGTTTGATCAATAAATATACCAACAAATACACTTGTTTTTACAACTTATTTAATCATGGCGGCTTAAAACAAAGGACGATTACTTTGAGGGAGGCGTGGTGTAGAAACGGTTAAGAACCAATGTCTTAAAGTGTCGTCACTAAATGGAGAGGTCCTTCGTGTGTAACATAAAATATTATTCTCAACGCAGCGTTTGGAGCATCTTCAGTTTGGAACGACAACCAAAAACACAATATGAGTAGGTTGACACTTGAGAAATTGACGAAAGGAACTTAAATATTATATATGAATGTAATTTATTTTCAACCTAGAAAGAGAAGAAATGTGGAAAACAACAACTATCCACTCAACATTAGATTTGTCGCCAAAACATCAGACATTAGAAATTTCTCTCAAAACATCAGAAGTGGCAACACTGGTTGCCAAGCCGAATTGTGCCCTTTGTTTCATCATAAAGATAACGTCTGGTGGAAACGCACTTTTCTTCCGATGACTACCATCGTTGTGTTACATCATAAACACATGAAAGTGGTAATGTCAAGCCATTTGCACCACATGCTATGCGTGTTTCGTCAGATAAGGTTTTCATCAGTCGATTTGTAGAACGAAAGAGCAGAAACGAGATTGCAATGTTTAGCTAGCGCGATGCCGAAATTTGCAATGCCTTCAGGAGTTAAAATAGGCAAAGTTTGTATGGAGGCAAAGCGCAAGAATTGGCAGTGCTAGCTAAAACCCCGCGACTGAATCGTTTTTTTTTCAGCAAAGTTTTCAAGCAGCAACGTTAAAGCAGTGGCGTTAGCTAAAGCACCTGAAAATGTAGGTGGACATCACAACATAACGCTTCGAAGCACCTTTCACACTCAGCCTGGCTGGCCATATTGACACGTAATTTTTCAGGTGTTTTTGCTTGTATCTCTGGTTTCTTCTTATTGTTGGGGTTAATGTTGTTCCTTGCCGAGTCCCTTTCTAACCCAGTGTTTCTGAAAGTGGGCGGAATCGCTCCTTTGGGGTGATTTTGATGGGCAACGGAGCGAAATAACACAAAGGGGACGAAAATGGTCGATCACTAATTGATCATTGCATTAACTTCAGTAGCCTACTACTATGACTTGTCAGTTTCTTGCAGATGTTAATTTACTGTAATAATCATTTAGGGTTATTGCTAAAGCAATTTATCTATCAAATTTTGCTCTGGATCGTCTACGTGCCCGGCTACAGTGTGGATTATTTCAGGGCTGCGGAGCCGTCGTAAAAATGACACAGCTCCGGCTCCGCAGCTCTTCTTTTCATGAACATGACTCCAGCTCCGGAGCTTTTGGTTTTCATGAGTGTGGCTCCGGCTTCTGTTCGTTTTCACACATTAATATTTTAACTGTCTCGGTGTTCCTCAAGTTCCGTGGAAAATGAATTAAATCAAGTACACAAAACTAAGAGAATATGCCAAACCTTTTTGAGTAATTTGATCTGGTAGTTTTTTACAAACAGCGGTCTTACCATGAAGAAATCAGCGAATAAACAACAATCACAAGTTCAGACGATTAAGAGAACATTTACTGGCAGAAAGGAATCTCAAGACAACGGTAATATAAACAATTTCGGGAAGGGCAGTCGCTGGACTTACCGTCAATGCCTGAGGACCTTAGTTATTTCTTAAAACCAGAAAGAAAATGGCTCTTTGAAAAATTACATTTGTGTCCGAGCATTTAAACACAGACTAATCCCAATTGACCAAGTGTTTTGCACTCGTTGCATGCTTTGTCTGCTGTAGTTTTGGCGATTCCAGCTAACAGCGCTGACCGGGTAAACCATGCAAAGAGCGCAAAACACATGGTGGACTGTCATGTGTTCTTTCAAACACGCACACATTTGCATTAACACAAATGCGAAGATGTGTTTAAAAGCCCTTTTTTCGAATAAAAAGCATGACTCCTAGCAAGAAATTCACATTTGACTTTTTTAAACTAGCTGAAAACATCTGATTTCTTATCTTTTGCACTCATAATAAGCAGCGATGAATCGCAAAGTAAAGCACAATTTAGCGTGGGAACTGGTTACCGTGCTGAAAACACAGATTTTTTTCCACAGATGAAAACTTCAAGAAAAGTCCACATTCGTTTACATTGATTTTTTACCCTCCTGATAATGTAGGCCTACTGCTATGCAAAGCAATGCTAGTTCGCTACCAATTATTTATAACTTAGATGTTATGCTACTGCTTGTAAGCGTAACGTTTTCTAATGAACATTCCCACTTTACAATGCGTGCCGTGCATATCACGCTTAAATATGTAATGACATCATGTCTTAATCATACTCCCTGCTAACAGCATGAATACACACAGCTACAAAAGATATTTTATTATATATCTACTCATTACAGCTCAGTTCTTTTTAGATCGCTACACTACTACAGACCCGGTTTGATCATTCTGACTAGAAAGGAAGATATTGCTGTAGTTAAGGTTTTTCTTAATTCTGCATCAGTGGTTCTCAACCATTTTGCTGAAGGGAGCCAAATCCAGACCTACGATTTTGTTGGAGAGCCCCACTACAGTTTTTTAACATAATTCAATTTACACGTTTTGTTTTACAGCAGAACGAAGTCTGTTACAGAATATATCAGATGTTTTTATGAAAGACTTCTGAGGGCCACACAAAGGGTGCCTGGGAGTCGAATGTATGGCCCTCAGAACTGGGGTTGAAAACCACTGGTCTACATGAATTGGATAGACAGTCACAGCCGAGTCGACGAGGGTGTCAAAGTAGGCAGCTGCAGGATCAACATTTGACTTTTAGCAGAGGATTTGGTACTGCTAACAACATCTCAACAAGGTCTTCAGCATGCAGTCGATCGCTTTTCTGCTGCGTGAGACCGAGCCGGAATGAAAATCAGTGCTAAAAATGCCGAGGTGCTACTCTATGTGTCTCTACAAACCCAAGGCAGTATATGCGGCAAGTGAGCGGCACTACACTGCAGCAGGTGGAGACGTTCAAGTACCTAGGCTGGTACTTACGTGTGATGGAAGGCGGAGCCCCAGGAGATTGATGCACGGATTGGTAAGGATAACGCAGTTCTGCGTTAGCTTTATCGCTTTGTAGTGACAAAATGGGAGCTTTCAAAGACCGTAAAGCTGTCAGTTTTCAAATCGATCTATGTTCTGATCCTTGCCTGTGGTCATGAATCTTGGGTAATGACCGAAAGAATATTAACTCAGGTGCAAGCACCAAAGTTGGGATATTTGAGAAGAGTCCAAGGTGTGACAAAGGGGCGTACCGAGGTTGAATTGCGCCCGGTGCAGGAAACTAGTTTGGCGCCTCCATATTTGAACCTAAGGTATTTTGGGATTAAATGTCCTACATTGAGGAAAAAACTTGCGACATTATTGTGACTTTTCGGCGGCGCGCAGTGATTCGACGTCCGGGGTATTGTGCCCTCTCGTTACGCCCTTGGTGTGACACTTCGCGACAAAGTGCGCAGCTCTGAAATTCGCAGTGCCCTGAATGTCGAACCACTTCTAACTGTGAGAATACACCTACGTTAGTTCGGCCAGGTATCCATAATGTCCACCAGAAGACTGGTGAGGCAAGCCCTCCTGGCTAAAGCCACGGGAAGGGCCTTTGCCACGGGCCCCCTACCATTTAATTCGGCTCTGCCCGCACTTTGAAACACCGCAGAGGGAAGAAAACTCTTCATACCTCGGGCTTGGAAGGGAGCGTTGCACCCTCTGAAATGTAATTTAGACCACGTCAAAGAATTACATGTTTTGCGTGCCTGCCAGTTTCCTTTATCGAGGCGCCACAATAGTTTCAGCTTTCAACTAAAAATGAAAGACGAGAAAAAAATGTCGTTTTGCGTTGATAAAAAAAATCACAGGAGAAAAATTCCGTGGCTTTTTAGGAGAGAAATGCAACTTCGTATGAGCAAAACTTCTGACATGTGATCTCTTCAAACGCGACTGTTTTAGCAGATAACGTTAATTCCTGCAAAGAAGTGGAAGATAGATCATAAAAATGTGATTCACAGTAAATCAAAACAGCTTCAGTTTAACATGGCGTAAAATGAATGTGATCTGAAATGCATGTGGCCTCAAATGAATGTGGTCTCAAATGACTGTGGTCTCAAATGACTGTGGTCTCAAATGAATGTGGTCTCAAATGAATGTGGTCTCAAATGAACGTGGTCTCAAATGAACGTGGTCTCAAATGAATATGGTCTCAAATGAACAGGTCTCAAATGAACAGGTCTCAAATGAATATGGTCTCAAATTAATGTGGTCTCAAATGAACAGGTCTCATATGAATGTGTTCTCAAATGAACAGGTCTCAAATGAACAGGTCTCAAATGTCGTGGTCTCAAATGAATGTGATCTCATTTGAAGTGGTCTCAAATGAATAGTCTCAAATGAATTGGTCTCAATTTTCTGCACACCGAAACAGATCTTTTTTTCATTGTTGATTATATCAATCTTGCTTTTTCTGCTTGTTGACACCTTTCTCATCATTGCTCTTCTCATGTTTTTCGGATTGTTTTACATATGCATGCATGGCTCCGGCAGCATTCTTCGTTTTTCTTTAAGCCCCGTATCCGGAGCCTGAATCAAACATTTTTGAAAAAACGGACCGGAGTCACTTGACATTTTCTTCAGTAGCAGGAATCTGCGTGACGTTTATACATGTAAATTCCAACGTACACCATTACTGATATTTCGGTTATATCGATAGTAGCCGGAGTCTCAAGAGGAGTCGGATTCTCAAATTTGAAAAAATTTTTAGATCCAGATCCAAAGATTTGTGAGCAGGAGCGGGTCGGGGTCTGACGATGTGACTCCGGTCACCCCTGGTTTGTAGACGGGTGCTGCGAGAGAGGAAAGTGATGCAATATGGCAGTCAGCACAACTTCATTCACATGTCAGTTAAAACAAGTTAGAGATACTTTTCTGTGGCAGGTGCGTTGTGGTGACACGCACTTTTACGAAGAACACGTACTGTACATTAGCGACATATGCACAACATCAACATTTTTGTGGTGACGCGCACGTTGGCCTGACTCAGTGCAACATCATCAGCAGAAAAACCAAATTCACGAAATAAAAAAGTACCACTCTGAGGTACACGAACGCGCTACTTGTGTTTGTTTGATGCAATCTCTGAGATCTTCTTTTGAGCGAGTTCTATCCACTGATTGGCCGCGCTAGATCTTGGTCCAGGTTTTGAGCAGCCATTCGGTAGTCTCATCGTCCAGAACCGTCAGGGTGTGCAGGCCACGACGAGACCGGTGGATTGGACATTGGAGGACAACATGGTCGACGGTTTGTTCTTCTGCGCCACACTCATAGATCGCAGAGGAGGCCATACCCCATTTACCCACTACCCATTCCATTGTTGATCCGCCCAGCGCGCCGCACGCATGTCGTTGTTGTCAGAAAAACTGATGAGTTGTTTTGCGGCGCGTACAAATGGGCGTCTCGATTTGAAGCGCCGTGCATTCGCACTTGGTGGGCAGGTGAGCGCTGAGCAGAGCAGGTGTCCAGGCTCTATGGGGCTCGGCTGAAGGAGCGATATAGGGTCTCGCACTCTTTGTCCCAGCATGGCACATAGTTCTTCCGACGGCTTCTTCTTGCGTATGGAGGTTTCCCTCCGAGTTGCATGCTTTGTGTATTGCGGAAAGGCACGCACAATCACGACACATGAATCACAGCAGACGAAGCATAGTGAAGCGTTAGCATACGAACACGATAAACAGCGTCATACAGCACGTAGTTGCACAAAGCGCATTGGCAATTTTTGGGCCACCGCGGGCGGTAGCAGAATTGACCCACGAGTTGAGTGCTAGGTTCCTTGCTCAAAGGAACAACCTGCGAGGATCGAAATCCTGCCTCACAACTGTGAGGTCAGCGCTTTACCGAAAGAGCTTACCGGCCACCCCGACGGCCACGTGGGATACATTGTTTAACCGCAGATAGTAGGCTCTCGCAAAAATCCAGGTATGCCCTCTCAATATTTGATGTGTCCGGAGGTGGCAATCTCTTGGTGGATTCACCTGTGAGAAGCCGAAAGCGCTTCCAATAAGCCTTGCAAAAGTTCCAACGCTTCACCGGGTCGCTGCGGGCAGGAACCTTTGAGTCTTGGTGGCGTTTGGAGGGAGGGCCGATGTTGTGACCACGGGAACTTTCCTAGAACACCGAAGTCGATTTTCCTGACCGAAACTCGCGAAGGCCAGGTCTGGATTGGTGCCGACGTTCGAACGGCGTGAGAAGAAACTGGCAGTTTCCTCTGATTTGTACAACAGTCCTAGGTTGTTGGATGTTTTTTGCGACCTTTGAACAACCCTCCATAGAAAATAGTTGCCATACCCGACCTCAGCTTTTTTCACTCACGGCACACTTGACAACTTTCCAAAATTTTGCGGCACACTTGACCATTAATGTAAACAATACACTTCATGATTTATTTTAAGTTATTTTAGCTTGTTTTACTGAGAACAATTGCTGTAAGTTAGGCTCAATATTTGAAAGAGCAACTCGACGTTCTTCATCAACGTCTTTTAAACATGGATCATTTATGCAGTGGCGTGCAGATGGGGTGGGGCGAACTAAGCGACGGCCCCGGGAATCCAAGAGAGGGGGGCATCCAAAGAGTGAAATTACAAAGGTTTACATGTCGTGACTAGATGATTTTTCCTATTGTAAGGCTATTTAGGCATGCTGCATGGATTTAAGTTCTTGAAACTTGTTTTGTTGTCAACAATATTTTTTATGTGTTCAAATGCCAGTAATTCGCAGCTTCTTCAATACCAGGGACATATACTGTAGGTGTGCGGCGCACGCCCAATCAAACTGATAGTTACGTGGCTTGCTACATATCGTGCGATCAAAGGAAAATCACAAAAAGATTGAAAGATAGTGGGGGTTGAGAAAACCCGTTTTTTTTTAAAAGAAAACGAACTCACCGGGGTTTTTTGCTTTTTAATCCGCTTTTCTTTGTCATTTTTTTAAAAGAAACAGGTTTTTGTTATTAAAAAACACAAAAACCCCATTCTGTATTGTTTACATTGCATCATGCAATATTACCCTTTTCAGAATTGTACAATAACCACTTGTTATACCTATTATGGTATTCAAAATTGAGGGTAAAGCAATGTACCCCATCTCTATTTTCGCAAAGTGTTCTTGGTCAATTCACTCCAAAGTTATAAGCCTGAGCAAGCATAGCCTACGCACAGCAACCAGAGAAAAGCCACTCGCACAAAAACTCTGCTGCTTCACGTCACGTTTATGCACATGCCCTTCTAGTTCAGCATCTATATAGTGCATTTTTTCAACATATCTTGTGGTATGGTCCAACATCTGAAACAGCTTATATGCAGGGAAGGCATAAAAATTGATTAAAATATGCCGATTTTACAAAACTGAAGAAGATAACCAGTAGAATTTACTCAAACTGTTCGAATTATTCTTTTCTCTTTTACAAGTCCTTAAAATTTCGTTGCTGTTCGTTTGTTTCATTATAAAACTTTACAGTTAACTGCACAACTGTGCTACTTATTTCACTTTTTATTTCAAAGGTACATTTTTTAAAGGAAAAGAAAAGTGTGGATTTTGGTAGGTTTTATTGTTCTTTTCAGTTTGGCTTTCAAAAAAGCCGTTTATTTGTTAGGTCCAATTACATAAACCCTGCATTAATTATGGACGTTTAATTGATTTTTTGAGCCAAATTTCAAAACTGTCCTATTTCAACGTGATTGATTAGACTGATTTTATGATGAATGACTAGTTTCCCGTTTCGTTTCTTGTGCTAATAGAGTCGCACACCTGTGCTTGCAATATGTGCTTCGTTTCGAGCTTCGTCATGAATTGGCAGTTCAGGCGGATTGATCATAACGGCTCACACAAGTCCGTATCTGTTCTTCCCTCTTAGTAATAGTACATATAACGGCCACATAATGAAAAACAAAAATTATCCTGCGTACTTTATGCGGATTCTCAATTCTTGTAAAGTTTAGCAAGTTTCAAACTGTCAGCCCTGGGTGTCCGCCAACCCAGCTGCATACCTTCTGATTGACTGCTATTCGACGAGACATTCGCGCAGCCTTGTATTTTTGCAATTGTGAACAACGCTGACGTAGCAGTGAGTGTGTTCTGCTCCCCTGTTTTAACCAAGCCCGTAGCCAGGATTTACGTTGTGGGTGACAAAATGCGTTTTCAGTGAGGCAAGATTTTAGTTTTTTTATATGTTTTAATAAAAGATTTTCTGGGAACAACAAAATTTGGAGGGGCACAAAAAATTTGGGGAGCATTGGTCTCCCTTTCTCCCTCGTGGCTACGGGCCTGGTTGTAACGCGTTGCCGGGTATTTTTGTAGTTATGAAATGCTCTGTCGTAGGAGACCGCTGACAATAATTTATATTCACTACAGTGACACTTTGTAGTCTAAACAACGAGTAAAGAGAGTGCGTGTAGATATGCACAGGGACGCTGGAGGATAGAGGCATGGCGGGGGCATTGCCGCTCTGCCCTTTCAAAGGAGAGCAACGTGGCCGGATGTGTCTTTTCATAAAAGGATCATTGGTAATTTCATGGTTTATCAAGATTGACTTGAAGCAAATTTGTTGCAGCTGTTCTGCCACCCAGAAAATTCAGAATGATTTTCTATAATTTCTGTTATTATGTTTGAGGTCAACATTGTTGATGAACAGAAACAAACATAAGTGGTAACGACTGTTTGTTTTTTATAAGTTTCCATTGCCCTCCACTGTTTTACTGCTCCTCTTCCCTACCACTGCTTCGGCGTCTTTAAATATGCATCTTGTGTCAAAAAACTTCGTCGAAACATTGGTTTGCAAAGGTGAATATGACCTAAAATTGTGAAGTCACAAACAGCGTATATCCAACAACAAGACCACCATACGCCACTGCTCAATACCAGAATGTAGATGGGGGCATCCAATCAAGCAGTCGCCCCGGGCATTACCAGAACTCTGCACGCAAAATGATTTATGATCAATAACAAAGATGAGAAACCGTGTTCACACAAGTATGTAGTGAAACACTGAAGAAGAATTTCAATAGCCACTTTCGAAATTCGCTAATAAACCTCTTCAATACAAATCCAAAAGACAATAAGTGGAACATCGCTGAATTTTAATCTCAGAGTTCTGTAGCCTATTTCGGAAACCTTGAATGTTTTTCTAATAGGCAAGGATAATTCTTACGTTGACATTTCACGATCAGCTGAAAAAGGATTTCGGATCCAACAATATTGTTCCGTATTTTTTGTAAAAAAGTAACGGTCGTATTTCTGATGTAATAAAGTAACGTGTTTTTGGAACAACCACAACACGTTAACTTTGTCAATAGTTCCATTTTGATTGCTTCTTGGAATCGCTTCCAGTGATCCCCGTTGAGCGTGTTAGTTCAGTTTTCCAGAGTATTTTTTTCTGTTTGAAACCTTTTAACTTGTCAGAACGTCACAGTATGATTTTCATTTTTGCCTTGCATTTTAATGTTGAATTCATTCAAGTGTTCAAACATGTCGGTCATATGTGCAAGTTTAGCAATCCGACGCTCATCTTCAAGGTGTTTATACAGATGATGGTTGTTCTGAGTACGAACTGACTTATGTCATGCCGGAGCTCGAAAAGTCTTGCGAGAACTTACCCCGTGAAACCCAAGACACAGACGTACAAATCAGCAATTATTGAGGTTGTGATCCCATTTCGTCACATAGCAACCAAAAAACTCGTAAAATTCAAGGCTCTTGCTTGAACGTCGACAATGTGGATACAGTCTCATCGTTTCAGACAATCCCTTTGGTAATACTTTGATCATCAGGGTTTACATGAGGCCCGTAGCCACGGGGGGTATAGCCCCAACAAAGTTTGTTGTGACCTGAAAAATTGTTTTAAACACACAATATCGTGTTTCCCCGATAATAAGATCCACCCGATAATTAGACATAGCGTGATTTTTGAGGATGATTTTAATATAAGCCCTACCCTAAAAATAAGCCGTAGTTGACTGGTGACGACAAAACGTCCCTAATCTCAGCCATTCCAGAGGATGATGATATGATTGTTTTTGAATAAATTTTTGTTAACGAGTTTCTTAAAAAAAACATGTTAATGATAAGTATATGTAGACAGTTCTTCGTAATTTCTGTTTATTTAGAAGTCTCTTAATATTTACATTGTAAGTTTATTTTTTGATATATCAAAATAAGACATCCCCGAAAATAAGCCCTAGTGTAAATTTCGGAGTAAAAATTAATATAAGCCCTGTCTTATTATCGGGGAATCACGGGAAACAAAAATTTTTCCCTAAAAATGCAATATGCTCCCCAAACCTTAAAACCTGACTACAGGTCTGCCCTTCCCTATGCACACAGATTTGCATAATTTGAAATGCTGGACTTTGGCGTTTCACTAATGCAGCAAAGTCTCTACCTACGCCCACCATTAGTGCTTTACGCTAGACCTACCATGTGGTTGTGAAAACTTCAATGCTGACATCACAAAAACAAGGTAAACAACGTCACGAAATCAACACAATGCACAGTGGAAGTCTAGCGGGGGTTTGAGTTAGCGAACTGTAATGCTCATATTTTCTGATAAAATTATTCCGCGGCACGCCGGTTGCGGAGCATTGCCCTACGCCACTGCCCTGCACTGTAATTAAATGAATGAATGTGATTGAAATGTGCATTTAAAACGCCTTACGTATTCCGATGGTAAAATTCGTTCCATTCATAAAAATCGTTCCATTGCTTGGTGCATTTAAATCTCCCGTGCTTGTTTTGATCACATTCGATAAACTGTCGGTTCGAAAACTATCGTTCGATAAACTATCGTTTGATGAACTGTTTTTCGATAAACTGTGGTTTGATAAACTGACGGTTCGAGAAACTGTTGCCCTAAAAACTGTCGTTCTATAAACTGTCGTTCTATGAACTATCGTTCCATAAACTGTCGTTCGATAAACTGTCGTTCGATAAACTGTCGTTCGATAAACTGTCGTTCGATAAATTGCCGCGTCACAGTTGACCATGTTGTCCTTCATTGTCCAATCCATCGACATCCCCATGGAACACATGGCCTGACGGTTTTGAATGATGAAACAATCGAGTGGCTGCTCAGCACCTGAGCCGAGATCTACAGTAGTGCAGCCTATCAGTGGATTGACAAAACTCGTTTCAAACGATGAAGAAGAAGACATCGGAGCTATGGCTGATTGCTCGTCAAGATTCAACACATTCGTCAGATCTCATTCAGCTACTAAAGAGCGTAAAACGAAGTTTTGCAATTGTCAATGGTGATTAAAAGGTTTTCCAATTGGGCGGCTCAAAAAATTGCCAGCAAAAGAAATTTACTGGTTGATCATGAACGAGATCGTTGCTTATATGAAACATCGGTTTGACCGCAGTCGTTTCGTCGTTCGAGAAAGGGTCATGTTCTTGAATGATATGCAGCGGAAGTCTCGTGAGATTGTTCCGAAGTGGGTGGCACGCGATCGTCCAGATGGAATTCGCATCCATTTGCAACCCCTTGGACGATCCACTTCGTACTCGTTTCATTTGTTCTGTTGATGACGAAGCTCTTTCCAATGCTTTTCTTAGGAATAACCCTGTGGTGAATTGCCCGCTAATCAAAGGCGAATTTTCATTTTCGGGACCGTAGGTTATTTAAAATTGGGGGTTCTTTTGGAAGGTTTGCGATGGCTGATGTCATACAAATTAGCACTATGCGTGCTCGATACAATCACTGAACAAGTTGTTCCAATTCATAAACACAATACTTTATTGTGAATTCCCTCTATATCAGGAACAAAAACAATCACAATGAAACGAACGAAAAAGGCAACGGTGAAATTATCTGACCATACTCCTATTACAGATTTATTGAGTGCCCTGTGCATTGATTTATTGGTTTATTTTTTCATACGACTCAACTAATAAACAAAAGCAATCAATACAAGGAGCCTTCAGGCTATACGAAGACCAATTGTCAGTGTACGTCAGATCAAATGAAGATATATTGGCATAATCTCTGATCATTCTCAATGTAAACGAAGAGTATCACCGTGTCGCATTGGATGGGTGAAGGACCATGGCGATCATCTAGTCAACCAAGGCTGTTTATTTCATTTGACAACTGTTGAACAGCAACAGTTGTGGATCAAATAAGCTATGTCAGATAAACCAACACAGAACATGGTGAAGTAAATTTACAGACGAAAGAGCATGTCTATGTACACAAAGATATGAATCAAATTTAATTGTGGAAATTTGGCGTGGTTAAAAAATTGCACTATTTGCGCATGTCAAGAGTTGGCTCTGAGTAAAGCACTTGTACTTCGTACGACACCTAACAGCCTGTTACATAAGTCTGAGATCGACGGGACATTTTGTCTGCAAATCGCTAATAATTTTGTCGTACTTTATCTTTCTTGCTGAAGCATGTGCAACATACAGAATAACAAGACTTTGCAATCTTTTCAGGCCCATGGTAAATCGAGTGCATGATTTCAGCCGTCGAAGCTGATAAAAACCGCGCTCGCCAGAGCAGTTGGTATTGATCAGTGATAAATACGTGCGGTAGGCGATGAGAACATTTGGATAACCTCCGCTAATTCATTACGTATAAAGTACTGAAACGGTTCAAGCTTCATCGACGTTGTATCTCGCTTAGATGGAGATAACTTCACAGCGTTACAATTCCTAAGTAAAACAGCAAAGTTTACCAGCTCTTCAAAAAATGATGGTTCAGGATCTTCATTATAGAGTTCAATAAGCTTCTTCCCTCCTGCTATAAGCTCTTTGCCATTTCCAATCATGCAACTTGCCCAACACGCCAAATGTATCGCAAGTGTTCTTGTATGCATTACAAAGAAATTCTAAAATCGACTCAAGCTGATCGATACGAATAGTGAAGACACCAATGCGAAAGTTCTCGCGGCCATTGCAAACAGTTTGAGAAAAAATGTGCGCTGAACCAAAACAAAAATACAAATATACTTGCTTACGAAATTTCTGGAAATTGTTCTTACAAAATTTCTGGGAGCCTCGTGGGCCCTAGGTTTAAGCCTTTTTAGCTTAAAATGGTTAATCCGTGACTGCCGCCACTCAATTGGAAGGTTGGTGTTTGCTCCACAGCCAGTGAGTGAATCGCCGTAGAGCTCCATGGGCAGGAGCGTTCACCTCAGCCGTCTCAGCAAGAAGCTCATTTAAGACAAAGCCTACCACAAATTGTCATTAGCAAAATTGAAAAACGTTCCATTTCATGGTTGTTATGATGATTACATCATTTTTTAAAAGTATCCAAATCAGGTTTAAAAATTTACTCATTCAACTTGCTTCGTCCTGGTTTGTTAAATAACAAACATCGAAAGTGTTTTGCTTTGATTCTGTAAACTTACGATAGTATCACAAGGTTCCTACGCTATATTTTAAACTGATGTTACAAAAGTGAAGCATAAACCAGTCCATAATACTAAAAATTTTCCATAAAACAATTTTTGAAGATTTTTTGAAAAATTATTTTAATCATATCAAAAAGTCCTCATCCCGTGATTTCGGAAACTTGAGATTTATTTAGGGATGATCTGTTGTATGAAAGAAATCGGTATGTCAACTTGTGTTAATTTTGCTATTCTATTCCTTTTTCGTAATCACGTTTCGCTACAATTTAGTCGCAGTTATTGTTATTTTTGCATGTGATTGCTTGTTTTGGGTTTATGTGATGGACCAAGTCGATCAGAGCTTTGAATGGCGCAAGTTCTTTTGCTCTATTAAGATGTGGCACTGAGTGTGGGAAAAGAATTGGAGAGATTTAATAATATTTTACGTTGGGACTGACACTGTGTTACGGGTTCTGCATGAGATCCGTAGACTACTGAACCGAATCCAACCCTATTATAAAAATGATCGCCAAAGAAAGAGATGTAAACGACATTTTGCAGACGTTTCGGTAAATCCTGCTACCA
>JGI24158J21664_10006730_pt1 | contig 15183 bp, 13 predicted proteins | sample Ectturendosymbi3_FD_21664 | JGI IMG/M metagenome (IMG submission 21664) | reverse complement strand
AGCATTCTGGAGTTGATGCTTCCATTCAATACAACATAAGTACTTGTACATGTCATAGACAAAGTTACATGTTGATGCATGAGAAAAATTGTTTGTAGTCATGGAAAGCACTGAACAACTTTCCTCCTGTGGTTATTTGTACATGAGAAAGTGCATATCTGTGACCATGAAACATTGGGAACATTTCAGAAGAACATCGCTTTTATGCAATGCGAAAATCACAACTGACATTCCCGTTCAGAACAATGTTTTTTTAGCAAAGACTTATTCTGGTGGATTTTTTTCTGTGAGATTTTACTCCTGAATTTGCTCTAAGTGATATCTGTGATGCCACATCAACGCAATACTTGAGATGCCTATAATATACCTGTGTTTTCTTTGATACCTGCAATATCCATAATGTCTGTTACACCTGAAATATTGACAATACTTTGGGAAACTAATAAATGTGATAAGTACCAGCTAGAGCACAGTACACTTTGTGATATCAGCGGTATGCTGCATTTGCAAACNTACATGACGAGAGTGGGNGTGTGCCACACTCTTGCAATTGTGGTCAGGAGTGCAGCACTCCTGTTAACTTTTCATTTTTTTGACTGGGCAGTTCTTTGTTGACAAGACCTAAGGCAATATTCGGGAATTTATTGAAACGTTTTTGGACAAATATGGAATAGGAGACTTAAAATTGCAATGCAGCTTCAATCAGCGCAAAAAAAGAACCATCTGTGCTGTATGCGACTTTTACAAAGACGATATAAGCGAGGAACAGTTGCACAGCAAAATCTGGCAATTTTTGGCAAGCAATAATATAAACAGTACCACTCCACATGCTATTTTGAAACTGTTTGTGGAAAACTGAACTTTAACTAATTCATATCTGAGTTTAACATCTTTGCTGCGCATGTATTCGCATTGCCTTGTAGTACCTGCAAGGTAGAGTGTACCTTTAGTGCACTTTGTTGAATTTAAACTATCGCTGATTGACCATGACCAAACTTAAATTGAATTCTTGTTGTTCACTAAATATTCAATCCACTGTGACACACGAACTTAATGTTGAATGTTGGATGGATATTTAAATTTATAGGGCTGCAGTTCGCATAAATACTTGTGAGTAATTATGTGTTTTCAACTTTTCACGATTCCAGTATAATCTGTTGTGAGTGTGTTCTGAAAGGTTTGAAAAAACTTACGAATGATTGAATAATTGTGAGTCACCTGTAAAATTGACATTATGAGAGAGAGACATATTGGTGTTTCAATTGATAGTATTGCCAAGTTACACAGGTTTTGAAGTCATATTTTGTGATGACATGGATTTTACATGCCCATAGAAATTTCAAACTTGGTGCCTATGTTTGCAGATGTCCATTTATGTGATTAGGGTTTTTTACACAACTTTGAAAAACACATTGCAAGCCTCAATGATTTTTAATATTAAGCAGGATGCCTTTCATATTTGGGTTGCAATGACTGGTTCACAGTATATGTCAGTTGTGCTAAAGGTAGATAAGATCCTGGCGATGCAACACAAAAACTGTGCAAAGTACATTTGTCTGGGTATAATGTTTACTGTCATGCGTTGCAAGTTTGTTTGTTGCACTATGTTATCACAGGAAATATGATGAAGTATTTCCAACAAGCAATTATGACTCATACTGAACCATTGTGAGAAACAACTGAGTTTTGGTTCAAAAAACATCTTGGGTAAAAGGAGGAAAACACTCAAGTTGTTTAGTGATGTTCGATTTCTTTTTCATGCGTGGAAAGAAAAAATTTACTCATCAAAAAAATATAATATTAAATTTGAGTTTAGCACTTTTCTATAAATGTCTCTATCAGTGCTCATAGTCTGATTGAACTAAGTTTTCTATTGTGAATGAAACCATGGTTCTAATTAGCACGTTGATCTTTCACTAGAATATGTAAATAACAAAGTAAAACAAATTTTTAATGCAGCAGAATAGGTTAAAATGTATCAGTATGCTGAAAAAGATAGCATTTTTTATTGCTTACTTTACTGTGACAGGCTGTTCCCAATTATTTTCAGTTTTTCATGGAGGTGCTTCTCAAGTCTTTTTGGTGTAGTTTAGTTTGACTATATTGCTTGATTTAAACTCTTAAATTTTGCACAACCTAAATTTAGCTGTGTGCCTGCATTTTCACATGACATTGCTTGTTTTAGTAATGCTCTCTTAACGGTTGGATGGTGCAATTTTACTCTTAAATTCAAAGTGCTGGTTTCATCTTTGTGAACAACACTTGACAGCTTCTGCTTTTCAGCAAATAGACAATTCCAAGTTGTAGTCAATGCTGTGTCTTTCTAAGCACGAAATATTAGTACTGCATCTTGTGCTGAACCTAAACAATTTTGCAAATATGTTAGAGCTTTTTTTTATATCTTCTTGTGTTGCAACCACATGCTGGGCATGCCATTAAATGCATGATGTGCCATGAACGAGATGTGCGCTAAGAATAGCACTGATATGTAAGTGACAATGCGAGCAAGCAATACTAGAGTGATCTTGTCAGGTGGTATCTGTCATTGCTTGCTTCCACAGTGTGAAGCTATGTGTGCTTGCTGCTCAAGCTTCCTGAACGCAACACTTTCTTGCAAGTTCATTTGGAAGCAAAGCTTTTATACAGGTTTTTGGATATGTATAAGATATCCGTATGATTGCAGGTGTAACAAGAAAAATGAGGTAATCTTTCTGCAATACAAAAACTACAACAACATTATTTCACCTTTTTCTCTAGAAATTTTATGACAATGAATGGAATACTCGAATAGAAGGTACCTTTGAGTTGCATATAATTTTGTCATTCTTTCATCACACATGATTGAAGTTCTCTTTATTCCTCAAAGCTACCCATTTTGCGTATTAACTACATGTTCTGATTAAGGAAAACCAGCCTGTTTTCGGTCACAATGTGATGTAATTAGATACAGTATATATATCAATTAGCAGGTTGAACTACACAGCATGTATGTCTATTCAATAATAAATTAAGTCATGTGATAAAATAAAAAACACTTTCATGTGGTTTAATATTGCCATTCCTATGATGAGAAAGAAGTGGTTGTTATAATTTGTGCAAAAACAAATTTATCTTTTTTGAGGATAAATTTTTGCAAATCATTTAATGAGAATCTGACAATCTGTTTGCAAAAATGAAGAATTCAATAAAATGGACCAGAAAATTATAATTTTTGCAAACTGTTATCAGGCAATATAAATCCATTTATTGTCTTTCTTCGCAGAAAAGGAAACGATTTCAATCTTACCACCACTCCACGTGTTAGTTATCCTGCATGCACAATACCCTAAAGCGGTTTCTTCCTTAATTAAAACTTCATGTTTTCTTCCTGAATTAAAACTTCCATGCCTTAAGTACGTAGTTACTGCAGACGAATGTCTTCTTGCAGCACAAAGTGACTTTTAATTGCAGGTATTTATTATTTTTAGAAAATTTTACTGAAATGTTTTTGTCACCTTGACTTTCACCTTATTTTTGTAGCCCCTCAAAAAAAGAACCACCTGCTGCCACCAAAATACATCACATTGTAATTAGGGATTCAGTATTCTGGAATATCAAATCCTGGATTTGAATCCTTCAGTATTCGAATCCAACAATCAGTGTTTTAGAGAATTTAGATTCAAAATAATTTTGAATTAAATAAACTTGAAAAATTTATAACTTGGCAAAACAAATAATTTCAATAAATTTTGCAGCGCCACTCTCAGTAAGAAAGAAACGCTCAAAGAAGCTCACAGCACTGCATAGTGACGTAATGAGCTAATTAACAGGTTGTGTGATCGCTGATTGGCATTCTAAACCTCTGTGCGATCAGCTCATTTTCCACCTAACAAGCTATTCTGGAATAGGATTCCACATTCTGGATTAGAAATGAAGATTTCGGAAGGTTCCAGAACCTCTGTAATGCTAATAATAACATCATTGGGTAAAAGCCCACAAAAGAAACTGAATTAAGTAACACTAGTGCAGCTCTTCACGGTATTTGCTCTCTGTCTAATATCTTCATTCAATTGAACTGTATCATAATCACTACCACTGGCGATTTCTAATCATGTGGTTGAAAGTAGCCAGCTCACTATCAGAAGATTTTTTGGCTTCATATCTGAGAAATCAGTTTCCAAACTTTCTCCAAGCAAAACTGCTTGTTTGGTTGTTCAACAAGCTTGAGCAGTCTGAAAAGTGGAAGTGTTAAAAAGGAAAAATTGGAAGCACATGATGCAGGGATATTTGATGAACCTCAATCTAAGTGTAAACAAAACACCATGTTGTTGCTGTCTGGATCTTAGGTGAAGATACTTCTATGACATTTGTTGTTGTATGACATGCTTATAGCATTGAATAAGGATATAGTGTTTCCAGATTCTCTTCTGTGAATATGGCTATGCTATCATTGCTGCACTTTTTTTTCAGTGTGTATTATGATCCAAAACAGATGTCTACTTAAAACAGCATTTGTAGCTACTGCTACTTTCAGTGATGTGCAAGATAAGTTACCAAGTTGATGTTAACAGGCAATCGAAATTCTTTCAGTTCAGAAGTATCGTGGGTCCGTGAAGGTAGTCAGCCTGATGTTGATATTTCAATGAACTTTTGCTGCATATGAGCATCGTCAGTATTATTTCAGTAAAAAACGGAAACATGGATTGCATTGCTGAAACCTTTTCAAAGTATGTGTTTCAAATATTTAGCAGACTTTATGTTTATCATCATGGCCATGGCCACTTACGTTTGAAGCAGCTAATTTTCAGATGCCATTTCATTGAAGCGATATGCCATGTTTACTTGCTTTCGGTGCAAAATTAAGATGCATGGGTAACGTCAAGTTTTAACTAAACATTTTAATAGCATTTTCAGTTGATAATATTGCTTGAAATAACTAAAATTTGCTGTCCCACACTGTTCCAAACTACATCTTCCCACAAAAATAATTTGTAACAGACCGGTTGATACACTTTTAGTTAATATTCATTTTTACTAGCAGAAGCATTAAAACACTTCACAATTATGCACTCAGATCAGAACTGCTAAACGCAGCCACAGGTGTCGATATTTCCTCCTGTAGTATTGTAGAAACAGGCTAATCCTTTTTGTTAAGGATGAAACCTTTTGTAAGTGGAATGTGCTAATACCGTTAGTGTTTTGGATTAAAAAAAAAAAAATTCATATTATGTCGAGTCTGTCATGAAAAGTTCCATTTCTTGTGCAGTAAATATAGTGTTTTTCACATAGGTATGTTTTTATTTGATTATTCCACAGAATGGTAGAAACTAATTCAAGCTTTAATTCGAAGAAATCAAGGTGCAATATCGGCTAATGACTGCAATCTCTATGTCGCAGACGTCATAGTCTTGTAATCCGATTAATTTTGCGGACGATTGACCATACCTGGTGCTTGTAAGGCGTTAGTGCTATGGTAGGAACTGTGAAAATTTTTTCGACTGTGCTATTCGTGTTTTCAAGCACAAAAAATAAATTTTTTGTAGGCCTAGTAACGTAGCCTTGGGCGAGAGCAGTTATCTCAGCGCCAGCGTATCGCTCAATCGACAATGTCCAAAGCTATTCTTTATCCGGCGGTGGTTGCGTGGTAAGATCATCTGTTGGCATTCCGCGCATGCGGAGTATGGTTACTCGAGACAGATGTGCAGGTTATTTCACTAATTTTGTTTTTCCAGGCTTGCGTGTAAAGTTCCCTTGAAGGTTTATGTGATTTTTTGAAGTGCTCACTATCATAAGTTACTTAGCGAATTTCAACACTCTGCTGATCCGTGTTAATTTTAAAATCTCACAAAAAAAGCAATGGCTGTTTTGATTTTTCTATTCGTGAACAGATTGCGTTTTGTTATAAATATAGGAAGCGAAAGTGCTTGTTAAGATTAAAGCGGAACTACCAGATTCGTTCGAAGTTGCAGACTACAGTGGCGATATGTGCTTACCATGAACCTGGAATGGGCAGGCGCTTGCTTATCAGTACCTTTTTTGTCTCAATTTGTTGTATGTTGATCACATCCATTTCATCCATCGCGCTTTCAAGGTCTGTTTCTATCCTAATATATGACGGTGGAATGATTAAACNCTATTTGTGGTAACAACGCCACCGTTGTAAAATGTTTGATGCCGCAAGAAGGACTCCCGACCAACCAAACATATAGCATCATTTCCTTNGATCAAAAAACTGTGTCACTACTTAACTGTTTTTCCATCTTTATCAAGTTTGGCATTTGTTAAGTGAAAGGTTATCAAAACCTCTGCAATTCTTTACTGCTGCAAAAATGAAGTGCTGCTAGTTGGCAGTGCAATGCACGTTTACTTCCCCGTCTTTCGAAACATGACAGGTAGTGCTGACAGTGACATTCACGATTCGGTTGAATTGCCACGTAGCCAGCGCGTTTTGTAATAGAAGGAAGTGTGTACTTTTAGAATCTGCAATTTTCACCTGAACTTGGCCATTTTCTTGCGTTTTGTCCACTTTGAATAGATGCGCTTGAACTCTTTCGATCGTGTACATGGAACTTTCATAAGCTTTTTTGCTCGTCTGTTATGTTGGAAGGGAAGTTGGTCATGCAGTTCATCATAGGTATGTTTTCAGTAGAGAGGTACTGAAACACTGGAACCGGTGTAACATCGATTAGTTTTATTGAGATTGAAGTGATGGGTGCTACTGACATTGTACAGCGAAATGCGGAACAAGTAGGCTTAAAATATTATGTTCTATACAAACATGAAGATATTGAACTGAAGTTTCAACTAGAAAACTGTGAAACCCTTTTTCCTCAAGTTCACACAGCTTGAATTAATAAGCAAGTTTACGCCCAAAAAGTATGACAAAATTTGGTCGTTGTTTCATAGGTTTGCATACAAAATCGCTTGATGATCAAGATCTGGGTAGGGGTGTACACTGTACAGTGTTTGTAAATGTTGATGTTTGAATGTCGGCATCGGTGAAACATTTGTTCCGGTGCATCTCTGCCACGGAATTTTTCAGCCCACGTTACCCAGTGCCTGTTTAAACTTCTTTGTTCCTAGATGTGACTCGCTATTTTTTGATTAATTCTTGTTGGTGAAAAATGACTATAAGGTTAAGAAAAATTTTAGGATTTTAGCGCACGACTATTTTTCGTCTGTCGACTCTTCTTGATAACCTTGACCTTGCAATAATATTTCGATAGTATGGAAGACAATGAACCATGTAATTTCAGTAAAAATGCCGAGATCTGTTTTTGTCAAAAAGTTAATATTCAACACGAAACTCAATCGTTATGTGTGGGCTATACCAGTGGTTCTCTACCTTTTTTGCCCACGGGCCCATCTTTTTTCAAAAATTATCCGATGGACCACTTCGCTCTGCTGACACCTCAAACAACTAGTCGAAAGTGCATTGCACAAGGTTACAATTTTCAGGAACATTCTATCAAAGATTTATGGAACTCTCTGTGGACTACTATAAATTCCCAGGCGGACCACGTTGAGAATCACTGGCCTATACTATGTTGCAAGTGTATGTAGAATTTTGTAAATACTGGTTGTCATTTAAGCGATGGAGCTTTTATGATTTTTATATCTCAGAAGAATTAATTTTTTTAACTGGTTGTGAGAGATACTTTACTTCTGCACTGCGTCGTGCAGGAGCGATGTTTGGCGTTAGCTATCACATTTGATTGACTGTAGTTTTTTTCTCGACGTTTTGAGTTTCTTGCATATGTGAGAATTCTGTAATGGCTTAGTGTTTCTTAAACGTTTTTGTTCCATCGCCCCTTCATCACCCTTGACATCTCGTTGTTGCCCCCAAGCTGCACAAAGCAAAACAAAGCCTAATTAAAAATATATGATGTCATATTTCCGCGCTTTTGCTTTCTTGGTCTTGCACCACTCTGAGAGGTTGGGATGAAGTGCCCTCATCCGGCGAGACTGAAGACATATTTTGAAACTCGAACAAAAACTGTACTTATGTAATTCAACACTTTTAAATACGTGAAAGGCTTCTCACCAAAGCACATTTACAAGCCGTTCAGATGCAGCTGAACAAAGGGTTATTTGCAAATGCTTGGCAAGAGAAGTTCGCCTGAGCGCTGAGAAACTTAGTCTGCGCGCTTGTAGCACAATCTCGCAAAAAGGAAGGCCCTTTCGGATGGGATCGATCAACCGGCGTGCGCGCAAATTCACAAGCAACGAGTTGGGGATGAGTCAGAATCAGAACATTTTCGATGCATCAAGCGTGTTTTCTGGCGTAATGACCGTTTCACGTCGAAACTCAGTTTGTGTAGAAACTGGCTAGTGCACAACAGCCAACAGTGCGCATCGACTTAAACGAAATTACGGCTTCACTTACGCACCCAGCATAATGTTACGTTTTTGTGCCCCTTGCGCATTTTTTCCTCCTTTCTACCTCGAAATTGGTCCCACGGGAGTAATATTGCCCACTTTGATAACCACTGATTTGAAATTTTCCTGCAATAGAGGTGTGCTGCTTGACTTATTAAACTTTGGTAAGTTGGTCGTAGCTCCCACCCTAGTTATAAATAAAACGAAGTAACTGCTGACGTGGCACTTTCTGTCCTAATGCCTGTGTTCTTATTGTCCGGTTCGTTATTAGAAAACCCTGTGTTATACAGTCACCCATTTGTTTAGAAATGCTGTTTCTACCTTTCAATTTTTATGTGAATGTTTCCAGTCTTTGGCATTGATTCCCACTCTGACTTTACCTCTGCCATTAGTCGTAAAGGTATTTTTATACAAGTTTCATGGTGCTTTTGAAATTTAACAACATTTGTCCCGTTTTGAAATATTTCGATGGATTCTACTATTTCTAGATACATGTAGTGTGTGACGTCACGCAGCTTTCGTTCTACTGCCGCGTTAACAACCTTAGCTGACATTGCCAACTGTCATTTGCAATGTACTGGCTGATTTTATCTGTATAATTACTCAGGGCGCGCCTGCATGTATTGTGTAGTTGTAGTGTCTTACTTTTGTATTTCAAGCATAAACGTGGGGACTGCAGAAAATTGACAACCATACTGTCTTGATTTCCAAGCATTGTAAAGGTTGGGGNCTGCAGAGGTTTAACAACCAAGCGGTGGAGCTGANTTCCTGATAAATGTTTCTAGTGCCATCGCAGCACACTCTGCAGCTGTGCTAGGCTTTAAAGCCGTAACTTATGCACGATATACCTTGGATTTTTTGTGCAGTTGTGCGCCTTTTCGCTTTTGTGAGCAATCTGTTCTCCTACAATGTCGATGAGCATGGTTGTGAAGTATGTAATTCTCAATGTATGATCGCATTTCCAATTGTGAAAAAAACGGCCAACTTGGGTTCATCCACACCGTTGTTTTTTCTGATGTGGAGAATTTATTCAGGAAATCATCATCAAAACGAAATTGAGCAATATTATGAAAAATTTTAAAGGAATTAACTGAGAAAAAAATGTACGTCCCGTCATGTCTGCCCATATCTGTGTGGATGCCATTGTCACAAGATATTTAACATTTGAACCAGAAAAGTTCATTCAAGGCCACCACCCAACTACAGCATCATTCTGCTTTGAACGCCGCATTTACACTTTTTGTCAACGGCATGAAACCGTATGATGCTAGTCTCACAGCACTGAAGACGAGCAGATATGCCCACGACTATATCAGGGTGGAATACAAATTTCCCGCGATTTTTTTGTTTACTGCGTCAGTTCGTGACGGTTGTTTGTTGTGCTGCGCATTCGCATCCTGTTCTGCAAACGAGCCATGTATACCAGTCACAACGCTTACTTGCAAGGCGCGTGGCAGCAGTACTGAAGTCAAATTTAATTTTTTGGAGGTGCTTATGCCATGACAAGGTAATTGTAATCCGATTGTGCCAGATATATTTCGCAGTTGTTGCTGTGTTGATTGCGTTTCATTTAATGGAATCTACAGAGTACTTGAAAAAATTTTGCTCTTGTTTTACCAGCAAGAAAGTGCTAATTAGGACTGTGCTAGACGCACTGTTTCCAACTTACACATGTCCTAGTGTGATATGTACTACATGTGGCACTGCGCTGTACGGAATGTCGTGTTGTTTCGAATATGGTCTGCTATGTCACGATGTTGTAAGCGGTACAGCTTGTGAAAATGGTTGTGGGTAATTTTTTGTGGTGGAGCAGACATGGTGGAAAATAGGTATATTTGAAATGTAGAGGCGTAATTCGATTGACAATATGAGAAACTAGTGGCAATTTAGTTGTAATTAAGAAGCTGCTGAAATAGTGTGATTGTAATTGAAAAAGTGTCGTTACAGGCACAGGAGTAACAAGCCTGCAATTTAACGAGGAACAAGATGTGTGCCAGTCACCAACAATTTCGCTATAAAATTTTGCCCAACGAATGACAGTTATTCTTGCAATAATAACATTTCCGTAGCATTTTAGATTTTTGTGTAATTAGTAGTTGCATGTGCCTCATAGCTATGATAATTTTTCACCTACAGAGACATACTCTATCTAAATCGCTTTTTGATTTAATCTTGTGCTAATACCCCCAAAAAATTAGGATCCTGTGCTAATACCCTTAAAAATGAGCAAGTCATAGCCGAACAAAGAGCGGTTTTCACCTGCTCTGAGATCACAAGCTTATGCTTCATCCTGCATGCTTTACAGTAGTGAAAGACGTTGTCAGGTTTGCGTAACTAAGCAAAGCGTACTTTATGCGCGCAGAGTATGTCGCGATTCGATTCGTTTGCATCTCAGCTAAAAAATCCTTACTCCGTTTTTCGCGCTTGTGAACTAATAATTTCCAGAGTTGTGTCAGTGTTGTAATTGGTTTGGTTTCACTGCGTATTATCTAAAACCGGAATGAAATTTTGAAGTTGCAAATTTGTGTTTTGATCAAGACAGTTGTTCAACTGTGGAGTGAACTCTCCAAATCGTTGATCGTTTTCACTGGAGCTGATTTCTGAAAACCGCACTACTATGATTTTGTCACATAAGACTTGAAGGGAATACTAGAAGTGTATTTTTCCTTTTCAAAAGCAACTGAGCGTTTTACGTCCCTCCAAATATGATCAGCTGGGCAGTATGACGCGTTGACTTTATTGTAAGACGTGTGTGCTTTTATTGTTTTGATTGTTACGCAGCTTTCTAAGCCTTGGGATCTTAACATTGCTTGCCGACCACCAGCTTCTCGGTGCACTTCTCGTTATTTCAACGAGCCAAATTTTCGGTTAATTTTATTATTGTTCGTAGCACATTTTTTTACGTCAAGAAACTTTCGGCAAGCGCTGTTCGATGAGAGACGGTTTATTTCCGACTGACCGAAGATACGTCGAAGCTCGTTGTACTCGTCGAATTCGCCTTTATCTCCACGTCGCAGGCCTGCGTAAACAAAGCGAAACATCGTCCCGGCCATTGTAGCGTCGCCTGAAAGAACGCAATGTGTATATGCTTGAGCGCGCATGGTGCCACTTTCTTGCTAACCACTGCACTCGTGGGCTTTTCAGTGGATTTGTTCGCTGTGAAGTTGGCGCGTGTGCGCGCAGAAGCTCGCACTAGCAGGGAAGCTACAAAGTAGATCCGTCCTGTGTAGGGCAAGGTAGATATGTTAAATTTTTACAGCAACTTATTCTCCAAATACGCCGAACAGGGAACTGATTACTATTATTATTATTATTATATTCTGAAAGATATTAGGTTAGCCGTCAATGCCTGCTGGAAGTGTTAAATGAGCAGCATTTGTTTCTCTGCTCAACCTGTTCTTACACGGTATAATCAGATGAGAAAGGCTGGTTATCAAACTTTGTGCTTGGCATGAATTTGATTAAGCAATATGAAATCACTTTTGGATGTGTTGACGAAGGCAGCGAATTTCGTAGAAAATCAGGAACAAGAAAATAAGCCCAGTGTTAGCAAAGCAACAATCCCAGCACCCACGACAGAAGTGCGATACCCAATCACAGAAAATGGCGACTCAGGTGAGTGGCGTGTTGTCATCATTTACTGAGCAACGTGTGTTTTTACAAAGTTGACTGACTTTTGTGTAGACCTTTTAGACTGTCACTGTTAAGGATAAGAGTTATAAGTCACGTTATGAGTAAAATTTTCTGCTGCCCTGAAATGTTACGCATTTGCTGCCTGAGACACATTTGCGTAATTTGTTAAGAATATTCCTAGCCTAGCCTAACTCATTGTGAGGTTTGCTGTGTTAAAGGTGTTATACTGCTGCTAAGGTTCTTACTAGGGAGGAACTACGCACAAGCCGTTCGCTTATTAGTCTCACGACTTGGCGGCAATTTCCTGTTGCTGTTTATCACACGGTCACAAGTTGCACATGCCTTGTGCTCAGTCACGTTGTGAAGTTCTAGCTTTTTTGCAGTTGGCCCTGTCACGAGATTTCGCACCCTATTGTGAGAAAGCTACCACGAACCAAAGCTTCCTTGACTGGACTTCGTCATCTAGCGTTAAATGATTACAGTTTTTCAGCATTTGCGACTCAGTCACTATTGTTGTGTTTGCTGAGTGGACTTCTATTGCTTGAATGCATACTTACAACATATCTGGCAGATCGTTGATTAGGCGGGTTTCACTACGTCCAGCTCACGTTTGCTACGTTTACACACACTACAAGAAATGCGCAGTTACCGTTTGAAAATAAATTCGGTGTTTCCGTTTTGAATCACAAGAGGGTCATCAAATCTTTTTGTTTTGTAAATCTACAACCTAGTTCGTAGTTGTACTTTTTGGTAACACACTTTTTTTTCTTGTTTTTCGTTTGAAAAATGTGAAAAAACTTGCAATGCGATGAAATATAGCTGTATTAACGAATTTCAGTTTGCTTGCTTCTTGCATAAAGGGTAACCGCAAGCAAAGTTCTTTGTTGCTTGTGGTGTTTGAACTGTGCTTTTACTGCTGGAAAATCGCTGAGTAAAGTACCGCGGCCGTGGTGTTGTTACTTAAAATACCACACCTTCCGTAAATCCTGGCAGTTGCTGTGGACCGTATGACGTTTTGAAGCAGCCTACATTTTCCACCTTGCATGTGATGTAAGGTGTTCGCTCATTGCCCACTGAAATATGTGGCTTGTGTTGCAAGTAGCATTTTCATATAACTCTTGTATGTTTAAGCTGTTGAAGCCGAATTTTAAAAAGCACTTGTGGACTCCATCTGACGCTGTTGTGATTTGGAGAATTTTTTGTGTATGTCGCAGGACACGTGGCTGTTTCCAGCCAGAACCGTTGTCCGAAAGCTCAAGAATTTTCTGATGCGAAGGAAAAGCCTCAGCTGGCAAAACTGCAATCAGGTGAGACTTACATGACGTACCAAATGCTCGATCGCACTGGCCGCGTTTAACATAAAAAACGCAACGGCAATTGCAAACACACAACGTTTCTTTATGTAAAAATACTTACTCGTTTTAGCTGCGATGTCTGCTGATACGCTGGAGTTCAAAAGATGCTGGTTGCAGAGTTGTTACCGACCATATGTAAGTTCTCAAATGTGGTTCCATAGGCGAACAAACAGAAACTGTTGAGCCTTAGTGTCGGATTTGTGACACGCTAAACTAAACTGTAAGCATTGCCGTGTTGGTTTAGTATGCAGTATGTTTCATGTGTAGCGGGAAGCTCTTGAAAAAATATCAATTTGCGCGTAATGTTTGGATTTTTTAGGGTTTGTTTCGTACAGCCAGTTGATATGCCCTTGCTGGTGATAGAAAGGTGCTGGAGTACTTAAAGGACTCAGTGACTAGTGAAAGTCAGACCAGTGGAACTTCAACACAGTTTGGCTTTATTTTCCAGTTGACGTTGTTTGAAATGTCGAGTCTCTACGTCAGAAATGGTTTGTTTCCTTGGTAACTGAACGCTTTTACATCTTTGAACACTTCCTGACTAAGCTTTGGGTGAAAAAAAAAACAGTTTGCATGTAGTTGTATTTGGAAGGTATACTACGAAAGGCTCGTAAAGCATAGTAGCTACGGTGGCACTAGACGGTCGTAAGGCTGACATGCACATGCTGACAACGGCAATTTGTAAATTGCGATTGCTGTTGCTTGTGCTGTCGAAGCACGTAGGGCGGTTGATTTATCTTTTGATTAAGTAATAACAGACTAGATCAAGCCGTTGGTGATCCTGGTATGAACAAAACATTTAACAGTGGCCCGTTGTTTCATGCCCAATACCACTACCAAAACTCTCTTCCAACATGTTAAATGTGTACCCCCTGGTGCTACTGCACGAGGATGGGGATGCTGTTTGGTTGCGTTTCGACAAGCCAGGTAAATGACGTAATGGCGAGTTGTCGCTCCACCGCATGTCAATCAAGAAACGCCGCTGAGAGCTCTTACGTGGTTAGGAGAATGGTGCGCAAAAGTTGTTTTCCTCGACAGCGGGGCTCGTGGTTGTCTTTGAGGTCGTTAGAGCCAATCGCACTGGTACTATCGTCCATGGATTTTGTCAGTTTCCCTGGTTAATCACACTTTTGGCTTGGTGTTATGGATGCACAGACTCAAAAAACTATATTCAGTGACAAGAGACATTTTAACTATATCGTTGGAGGTTTTTCCATCTTCGATGTCTCTTTCTGTAGGACTATATTTTAAGGCTGCTTCTTGGCTTGTTTTAAGAAAGCTATCGCGGTAAAGTTCTCGACGCTTGTCAGTGGGGGTTCTTACGCATTTTGTTAAAACCAGGATTTCATTTTGGGGTGCCACCATTCGATATATTTTCAAAGTACCTTATGAAAACATTTTGGTGGATATTATTTCAAAGAAATTAAATTTTTTAAAATTAACAATTTCATGCTGAATACTGAAAAGGCTACACTCGAGGCCACCATCACATAGTGTCTCCAGGTGACCTTGCTATAGTAGTGAACCATTCTTGATATATGCAGTGCGTTTGCACGAGTGTGGTTCGAAACTAATATTGTGAAAAGCGAAACCAGTGTTTGAATGCATGGTTGCTAGTCTCTACAAAGGCCATGCAGTCGAGTCTATCAGACATTTTTGAAAAGAGGAATCGATTTCATGTAACTCTGATGCACCGTCAGTCGTGAAAACTTATTCGAATAAAATTAATTCTATATTAGTTACTTGAATATACAGGGTGTCCATAAAGTCTCTTTACAATTTAAAAAAATTATTAAAAAATGAAATGATGAGATATCGCAATGAGGTTTGTTTTATGTTA
>JGI24158J21664_10006726_pt1 | contig 15189 bp, 7 predicted proteins | sample Ectturendosymbi3_FD_21664 | JGI IMG/M metagenome (IMG submission 21664) | reverse complement strand
AGAAAACGATTTTGCTTCGCAGAAGCGTTGAAGAGGAAAACAACTTCTTAAACTGTTCCGACTGCATTACGAACACTGGAAACTGATAACATCTTGAACACAGACAAATTAAGCGCATGCTTGAAGGGCGTCTGCATGCATTTGATGCTTTCTTTTTCATTTCAGCAGTGGGTCCTTGCTGAAAACCGAAATGGTTTGACAGAAACGGCCAGACCCAATCGGCCTGACCGGATCGGCCAGACTGAAAAGTCGCGACTGTAGATAAATACCTCCAGATACGGAAGCTAAAGCTCAGCTCTACAAAAACGATGTTGGCAATCTTCCATCTCAACAAAAAGGAAACTAAACTTGAGCTGAGAGTCAACTTCAACAACAAAATTCTGCCCGTCTGCTCCGAGTCCAATACCTCGGAGTAACATTGGACAGGTGACTCACGTATCGCTGACGGGTACGCGACTTTTCAGTCTGGCCGATCCGGTCAGGCCGATTGGGTCTGGCCATTTCTGTCAAACCGTTTCGGTCTGGGCCGTTGTGGTCACGGGACATTTCAGTCTGGCCNTCTCGGTCTGGGGATATTTCGGTCGCGACATTTNTGTACATAAAACAACTGATTATATTTGTTTATTTAAATGATTATACAGGCAAAATGTCACACTAGCTGGTGTTATACCAACTACCTTTGATGNTGCAGCGAAGCGACAAAACAGTCTGACAGGCGAAATATCAAGCTAGCCGGTGTTATANCCAGCGGCGATTCTAAGGGGTGGCTTGGGTGGGCCATGGCCCCCCGATTGACTGNTGGATCTTGGATAACGTTTGTAGTTTTTTTTAAATAAAACCTTTCCTTGATTTAAGTATGTTTGCATTAAAAGGTTACCATGTAAGATTTCTGCAAGATTTCATAGTCTTGCCGAAATGTCTCGGGACCAAAACGACCAAGACCGAAAAGTCCCGTGACCGAAACGGCTCAAGAGCGAAACGACCAGACCGAAAAGTCCTGTTCCGCTGATCATCTGCGACCCTGACACATATGTTGACATCGAACAGTTTACCTGAATAAACTTAGCAACATTTTTTTTCATTCTTAAGTAACTGTTCATCATAAATGTCTTTGCTAATACCTTCTTTTTCAGCATTATAAAAACTGCTCATACTGATCAACGTTATCCAGCTTTCTCTGCTTAGCCGTCATAAAGTTCCAGTGTTAGTGTTGGTTAGCATGAATCTTGTATGCACAGTATTGGTAGCAGACAACTTGCCGCTATCTGGAAAAATGCGTTTGAGCGTGCTCGCCAACGGGGACAACGCAGCGTAAGTAGTGAATTACTACGTGGTAGCACGACGTGCCTCAACAAACCATAACTCTAACGCAGAAACTTTGGCACAATACCAGCTATCTGCAGCTCGGTGAAATGAATAATTGACTTCAGGCGGTCATTGCAAATTTTGCTCAACGGTTCAATATTTGCAGTCCAAAATTTGGGGCGTGGGCGACGGCTCCTTTCACCCCAAACCTCACGCCTGAATACGCGCCTGCATGCTGCACTCCTGCAAGAATTTCTTATAGAGATCAAATATTGCAGAAAGCGTTGCTCACTGCGACGTAGAATCTTTCAAAAGAGTGAAGTTTTATGTGCATTAAGCTTGGTATTCGCTGGTGCGACAACTTTGGTGGATCTGGATAATCTGGTTTATGACTCTGGTGTTTTAAACTGAAAACCTACCAGCTGCACTGGTGCGTCCGATACCACCAACGCACACCCATCTATGCCAACACCAACGCAGTTTAACACATCTGAATGTAATTCTTTCATTTTGCTCAAGACTGGTTGCCCAAGAGCTTTTCTATTCAACTTTGGCCCGTAAGACGATTACATGCCTTCAGAACAGGAATCGTTAATATTTAAAAATCCAGCAACATCGTCAGGTCTGCTGTTCTGAGTGGTATTACACGTAAAACACACAATGTGTTAACTGGTAATAATGGAAGATATCTGTCGTTTCAGTGAAAATTACACAGAAATATTTGTGTTACACAGCAATATTTGTGAAAATTACTTCTACGCGCTTGAGGATAACAGTTCTAATTTCGTTTGCACAATATCCACGAAGTAGATTTTACCAAGGCGTAGATATTTTCTAAGAGGCATTGGTTTTACTGACATAAGGAGCGTTGGATTTTACTTTTTCCAGGTGCAATTTCAACGCAGAGTGTCATTCGTCATTAATGATTCGGAGTGTTACATCGTATATATTTTTGTACTCCATCAAAGGGCTTGAAAAAACGTGGGTGACCCGAGAATTTTTATAACATTTTACCGATTATTGAAGTTGTTTGAAATACTCGTCGATACAACTGATACGTCGTTGGAAACCACTTCTAAAACATAATCAATCTAAAAGCTCTAAAACTTTTAGGTGTGTAAAAAACAATAGCACAATTTGCAATGGAGATTCCATGCTTCAGTTTTGAACTAACATCTGAAAACTATACTTAGGTTTTTGGATGAGACGTGAATAGTTATTCCGGTCTATTGCTGGTCCGCTGTCTCTGATTTCACAGTCAGATGTTTTGTGGAGATACAAGCGCTTGATAAGAGGAGTTCATGTCTGTTGACAAACGTATCGTGGTTAAGCCGTTTTTTCGTTTTTCCAAGCGATAACAGCTTGCAGTCGCTTCACATCACCACACGGGAAGAAAAGAGGCCTGATGTAGCCATGGAACAGCAAGGAGCTACTGCTGAAATTAAAAAGAAAGCATCAAATGCATGCAGACGCCCTTCAAGCATGCGCTTAATTTGTCTGTGTTCAAGATGTCATCAATTTCCAGTGTTCGTAATGCAGTCGGAACAGTTTAAGAAGTTGTTTTCCTCTTCAACGCTTCTGCGAAGCAAAATCGTTTTCTTTTAAATGTGGTTAAAAGTTCGGTTGTGCGAAACCAGGTGGGTTGAAAGTACTGAATCATGGGCGCATATTCTCGACCGTTTGGAAAAGATGAAGCCTTTGAATACATTTCGAATTAGAGTGAAAAGAAAAGTGCTTTCAGAGCTAAAACTTTGCTTTCATCCATACGAACTGTGGAGTTCGTCATTACACTGATATGTCAACTAACTGCATTTTTGTTGTGTCCACCGCATGCCAGTTTGTTTCAGAAGAAAAATCTGGTTTATTCTACCTGCAGCTACAACACTTGGCACAGATTTAAAATGCATTCTCAGCTACAGATGTAAAATGCATTCCTAGCGTAACAATTACTGTGAAAAATTCGGTATTTTATCCAAAAAGCATCTTTTAAGCTTTTTTCTAATTCAGGCATTACAGTTACGTCACCACGAATTAATCAACGAGAAATTCATAAGATTCGTATTTCATCTTCATCCCCATAGCCATACTACAAAAAATGGATCTATATTCCAATGTTGGATTCCTTCGTATCTGACTGGGAAAGAAGATTTGCGGCTCAGGCTTTAGCGTCTTGTCACATAAACTCATTGCTACTCAAAATTTCTCAAGTATCGATCCGGTAGCCTTGATAAAAATCATTTGCAATGAATGCTTACTGCGGCTTGTTAGGTCATACATGAAGGGCGGAAACTGGTCTATGTTTAGAGAACCAACTGTGGAAGGAAAAGTGGGCGAAAACAACTGTTCAGTGTCCAGTTGATTGCAGTGTTACCGATAATCGTGAAAGAAAATTTGCAACAGTGTGATGAAGATGTGTACTCAATCGTACACCCCTTTGTAAGTGTACTGTTAACATAGTCAATCAGCGTAGCGTCATCAGAAAGAACTTTATCTTCTCTGCGATCGTTAAAAACCTGACTGAGAAACATCCTTGACGAAGGAAGACCCAGCGGATTGGCACACCTGCACCAAAATCGGGACATTCTAATTGGCATCAACTCTGTGATGAATAGATTTGCCGAGAGAGGAAACAACAAATTTGATTTTGTATTGTTGTCAACGATAAGATCCCTTGGCGTTACCTGCAAAGAGACGTTTTTCATTTTTGTGTCATTTGTTAAGTCCACAGAAATATTTGTTTTTTAAGTTTATTTCGGTTTCTTCTACGGTTGTGTTATTACTTTTGTTTTTTCCAGTGCAGCGACTATGCATCAGAGGCGTAGCCAGGGGGGTCTACGAGGCCATGCCCCCCCAAATTCTTAGCATATATAGTAATTTTGTGCTTTGAGAGGCGGTATCTCAAACAAAATAGTGTTATTTGCCTCAAATCAAACATTTTTGAACCCCCAATTTTTTGCCCCCCTCTCCCCAAAAATTTGGGCTGGCTACACCACTGCCATGCATAGAAATTTTCAAGGCAGATTGTTTTGTCTGGATTGTTTTGTCACTGTTTCCGTACTTTAACTGTCATTCTATAATTTAATGTGCAAATTTTAGAGTTTCGTTGGTTAAAAATACAAACTGCTAATAATACCACCTCTACTACAAATATTGCTGAAGTCGCCCCTCTATCGTTACTATCTGAATCCGACCCTGAGGGCATCAGCATCTTTGCGTTTTGCATTCTTAAGAGATGTTGCCACTACTCATTAAATCCTGTAAAGAGACGTTGCCACCTCATTAAATCCTGTAAATTCCACCTTTTCTTCAGATCAACGCGTTAACACTGCTCAGGCTACGCAAGTGCTATTATGGAATTGATTGCCCCAAATTTATAATCTGTGTTGCGTTGTTCAATATATTCCGTTAGTCATCATCAAGTAATCTGCCTTACGGCAGGTCTCTCATGACATCCCTCCGCCATTCTTCTCTATCCTCAGCTCTTCTTTTCATTTGCGCATAAGTGCCAGTCATGATATCATCTACCATTTTAATTCTTTTCCTTCCTCTTGGGCGTTTTCCCTTCATTCTATCTTCCAGCACAGTGCGCAGCATATTCTCATGTCTCAGAATATGACCAATCCACCTCCTTTTTCTTTTCCTAATTTGCGATAACACACTCTTTTTTCTTTACAAAATTAAAGACCTCTGCATCGGTTTTCTTATATGTCCATTTCACCTTCGCCAATCTTCTCCAGACCCACATTTCAAATGCGTTAGTACGTATCCGAAAATGGGCCAAAGGCCTCATTTGTTTGAGTGTAACGTTGATGCAGAACAGGTAAAAGCAAAAAAGAGTAGGTTCAGATAATAAATCATCAACAAACAGCCATCACCTCTAAACTGTAAACCTGCCATGCCAAAAGTTACTGAAAGTTGCAAGACAACGCAAAATTTAACATTCTGGAATTGAGAAAATCTAGTCCAAACGTTCTTGGTTCATTTGCATTCAATTTAATTACAATGTTGTATTTCTGTCCTTTACGCTTTCTTGATTCAGTTTTAAAACTCTTTGAATAATTTTTACAACTTGGACCAAAGAGCATTAGAGCAAGCTAAACAGAAGTGCAAGTATTTTGTGCATATTTTGCAGAAATTCGTTTTTCGTGATTAACTCGTAGTCAAGTCCATGAGCGTCGGAAGGGGGAGCGGGGGGGCCAACGCCCCTCGAGAATTTGAAAATTTCGGTTTGACAGTTTTCTTAGTTTTGATTGGGAAAAAAATTTTACCACATTTGCCCCTCCTAAAAAATTTTGGAAAAATCCTCTGGTGGACCCCCTTGGAAAAAATCCTTCCGACGCCCATAGTCACCTGGTCTCCAATCCGAGTTTTATATCGCCCGTTTTAGCCGGGACAGTCCTAGTTTAAAGACTTTGCCCGGCGTCCCGGTCAGCCTACCAAAAGGTCCCGGTTAGCAGGGGCGGATCCAGGGAGGTGCGATTGGGGCGATCGCCCCCCCTAAAACCTACGAAAGTAACTTTTTTCACCATGATTTTGAACAATTCGGAAAACAGCATTCGCGATATAAGGCCATTTTGCCGTCCATTGTGTTGTCACAGCAATATTGTGAAGTATACTTCATCTCTTTTACAGTAATGAACCCGCAATGAGACTTGACTGCCAAATATCACTGAAATCGCCCCCCCTAAACTTACTGAGTGGATCCGCCCTTGCCGGTTAGGCATGCAGTCAGCCAGTATAGTCCTACACCTGCTACTTGGCACATCAGCTAAACCGTTGAGAGAATTTTTTCTGTAATGGATAACATGTGGTCTGACAACAGAAGAAAAATGCTGGAGCAGAATGTGACACCCCTTTATCACCTGTAAAATTACTGACTTTTTCTGCTGTGATTTTTATGAGAAAATATAATCGAGCAAAGACTTCTTGAAAAAAGTATTGTCTACGGAAAAGTATGATTGGGCGAATATGTAAATTCACAATGCTTGAACAATGTTTTGTTTCTTAGTAAAATGTATTATTTTATTTTTTGTTGGTGTCTTAACTACAGGAATCCAAAATAGCTACATACTGCGAGTATAATACTTGCAGTACGTAGCTATTCAGACCCCATTTATCTGCCTACCCCATTTATCTGACAAGGCTCGGTTGTGAAGTGTTCCGGTGTTCAATCACAAAAACATGGTATGCCTAATTCTGACGAAATATTTGTTGCCCTCTGATTAGTTTTGCATCAGTGGAAAGTATAGATTGTTCCAACCGAGAACCATTGATTTACGCAATTTTGTGCTTCTAGTAACTGCCAAAAGAACCGTTTAGCTTACAGATTTGCTTACTATCATTGTAATGAAAAAAACGTCTATGCAAATGCTTCTTATACTGTAAAATTTGACCCAGTACAGCCTAATTACAGCTTTATAAAGCGCTTTGCGTAGACATTTTTATCTTAAATTCTGTGGAGGGCAGCGACTGTTCAGTGTTGCATTTGCCCCTTCACAAAAATGTTGAAACATTGAACAAAGCTGGCAAAGTCAACCGCTAGGACAAGAAACAATACAGGCTATGGCGTGCAGCTGCAGCAAACTGTCGTCAAACAAATAATGCAAAAGAAGAAAAGGAATTGTTTCCGTTTTGTGAACAAAAGGTGGAGAGCAACCTTTCTTTGTCGTGGTCTGTTCTTCACTGTGCAATGATAGTAATGCTTTAAACAGCAATATGAATTTTTTTTAAAGTAGAAGCTGTTTACTGATATCTAAGATAGAAAGCTATATTGCGAAACTTGAAATCTTACCGTACTATGGTTAAGATTACAAAGTGAAAATGGCGGTAAGTTAGTGAAAGCAGTAAATTAGAAAAATATAACGGAAGTAACATTTTTCTGCATCCAGCTAACATGTTTACTCCACAAAACTGACTTCATATTCATTGCCCTCACTGACTCGATTTAATTTTTATGATGGAGCCCAACAATTCTTAAAACCAACTGTGACTACATCACAAACTTTTGTATCGCAATGAGCTGTTACTGTTAGTGGACCCATTAATTCTGATTTTTCATACACCGGATGTTATTCCAAACGAGTTCAGCAACAGCTTAGATTATGTGCGAATCATTATCTTCAAAACTTCCAACCTCTCCTATGGAGTGCTCGGGAAGATGGTTACAGCAGATTGTGGGCAGCGTAGCGTTTGTTTCCTGCGCGGTGATGCATATCTGTGTCAGGTAGATACGAGTGTTAGCTTAGAAAGAGTTGGACGAACAGCCTGTGTGCTGTACGATCAGATTCAACGACATCAGACGTGCATCGCACCTTTCTACACTAGGTTAGACTGTGAGTAGTCACAGCAGTGAGTGGGTGTGTATCATCTATCAAAATCGTGCCGAAAGCAAGCGCTCCTAGCAACTTCTCGCTAATTAATATCCAACAAAACATTCTTGGAGGTGACGACATAAAACAACTTCCTGCCTCTCGCCTTTACTTTTGCTGTTCGTGCTGCTCTTTGCGTATAAAAAATACCACAGCCTTTGTTAGTTGCCAGTTGCAGCAAAGGTGTGGTGCGATCGTACCCATACTTCTACGGTTGTGGCAGTTATTCCGCGCTATCTGCATGGAAAAACATTTTGCGCTTTGCAGTTAGCCCCCTTAAAAAAAACTAGAACCGAGTGACGCTCAGTGCAACACTCATGTACGCGGCAGTCAATAAAACTTGTTATCCAACTTTCTAAAGGGTGTTGACCACAATCTTGAAGTTCCTAGTTTGGGAACATTCATCAAGGCTGATTATGGACGATCTAACTTATTTATTTAATTATTTTTATTTTTTTCTCGGATGAAGGTTAATTCAAAAGTTTCGAAAAATTCAAGGCAACAATTTTTTAAAGAAAACCGGTTGCCAATTTTTGCGTTATGACAAAACTTTGTAGTCATGTAAACTGTTTTTCTTAGGTCAGTCATAACCGATAATTTCGCCAGCATCGCTCATAAAAAGTTCATTTAGTGTTAATTGCAAGAAGCGCAAGCAATCGAGTCTACAGTCATGTAAAAGAATGGATGGCTGATTGCATGGGAAAGAAGTTGTGTCATCGCTCGCTCTACGGCGAGCCCCAGCCCGAGAGATCTATATCATTGTTGGCAGCATACGCTTCCTCGAATGCATCCTGTTTTAAGGCGTCATTCTTCATTTCGCGCTATGAAGGGCAGATTTACGAAACCGTGTTAGCTGGTGCAAGCAACAGTGCTTTTTGGCCTTTGTTAAAGCCGCGCTGATAATGGAAGAGTTGTGCGCTCAGGTAACTACTACCTCTGATTGAAAATCTGCTAGTTATTTTTCTAAAAGAAATAGCATGTGTCCAAATCTTTTGCACAGCCTGAAGTTGCTGATGAAACTGGTCAAACTGTTTAGAATAGTGTTTATAGATAGTCTTTGCGAATTTACATGTGGCGAGACACACTGTGCTACAGCGTAGGCTTGGCGATTGTAGCACAAACATGAATTTGAAATGTTTGCTACTATCACCAAGATCGGCGCTGTTATGTCAATTCTACCTCGCCACGTGAAAGCAGATGTAATTTGCAGTTAGTATTAACCACGTCGACAAGATCGTGGAACAACGGCTGGAAGTTGATTGATGGAGAGACATGCACACGGAGAGTTACGAACTATTTTGCCTATTTATATTTATTCGGTAAGGGTCTTTATTATAACGAATTCATTTTCTATGGTTAACCTTGTTTGATTTGCTTAAAAAATTGTTGCAAATCATCCTTTGATGTCGCTTTTACGAACAGTTTTTTAGTATTTTGAATTCATCACGTTGATGATAGCAAACGCAGGGCGATATTAATGATGTACCATGAAACGTTTCGTATTTAAACCATATGCCAGTGAACTCGTTGCAAACGCTGAAAAGTGCTCTTGTAAATTATGTTCAAACGCAGTTTATCGCTGCGCTTTTTTAAACTGGTTGCACAGTAAAGACCACAATGCATCACATAATAACTTACATTTTTAATTATTGCTTTCAGTAAAGTTTACAGGTTGCTGCAAATTGTTAGCCTTCGCAAATGCAAAGTTTGACATATAAATTTTGAAAATGCGGTAAACACTTTTAAGCATATACGGTAGTCTAATTTCAATACTGTTTTATCTATGAGAGGGAATTCCAAAAATTTGAAATCCTTTTTATACACATTTCTTCAAATCTGGTTTCAATTTAACTCTCATTAACAAGTATTTGAAAAACGAGATTTACCAAACAAGACAAACAAAAATGAGTAGTCAACTTACAGATCGAAAACACACTTCATTCATCAAAAAATAGCATCAGCTGCAGTCAGATTTCTTTCCACATTTTTCTGAAATTCAAGTCAGTTTTGGAAAAAATGATTTACACATAAATAAACACAAAATTGGAAAGAAAAAGTTTTGAGGAACAAATTTTTCTTTAATTTATTTGAATCAACATCGACTCTTAAAAGTCGTAATGAAAGTTGTGAAAGATTTTAATAGAATGAATTCTCATTTCTGAAAAGTTTTATTTTGACTTAATGCAAAATAGTAGCCTGGCAGTTTTCTTACTTATGTCATGATTTAATGTGATTGGCTGCGGTGTAATGTTTTTGCATCTTTAAATTTTATGTCCACCACAGTGACGTAAAACGATTTGCAATTCTTGAGATTGTGAAGATTCTAAACTGAGGAACAAGTTTTAGTGGAGTTGGAAATTCCACAATGCCGGCTTAGACCGTGAAGCTGGCAACAGTTGCAGTGACTGTCGGACTCAGTCCTATAAGCTTTGTTGACCGTAAAATGGTTCTATAAATTTACATTAAGCGTAGACGTTGTCAAAACTGTAACTGAGAAAATCTGAACATTTTCATATTTTTGCGGTGAATCGGAAAAATGCAGTATTGCCGCATTGATTATCTGTTTGACCTGGGACAAATTGGGTAAATACAATCTGTCAATTCTTGAATGTATAACCCTCCTTTCACTCGAGTAACTTGAACGCCAACAAGCAGGGCGCTTCCCCACTCTTCGTATTTTCAGACGTTCACGGCACGCTAATTCAGATCCACGATCCCTGTTATGTGTGGAATGGCAGCTGCAACACCNCAGAAACTATAAAAATAAGCCAAACAAGGTAGTCTATAGAAAAATGCACCAAATATTTCAGACNTTAGCATAGTTACATAATTTAGCTTGCTNCTGTTTTGGCTTTTACAGTGTAGCTATTAATTGTCATTTGTAACTATGAAGTAGTATATGAAGGAAATCACTGAAGTGAGTGGCCACATTATTGCCATCTTGTTGCTCCCCGAAACGTCAAAGCTGTGATAGGATGTGTGACAAAAAATCAGTTATGTGGTTCGGAGAGAAAGAACATAGACGATGTTGGCTATTGGTTTCCGTACATGCCGATAAGCAATAATGAAACTGCAGTTGTGATATATTTGAATAATTTGACATAGTCTTACCAACTTTCTTTGGATCCTGACGAGAGTAAATTTTTTACTGAAGTCAGAAACATTAGCACCAGTGTTTTTCTTCGCATTTTTCGTCTTTGGCAACTTTTATTGCTTCTATCAACGATTTGTTTTACGTGTAAATATATTTTTAGTGTTTATAGTTTCTTGGATGAACAAATCATTTCAAGAAGGCAAGCGACGGTACAGTGGATTAGTAGGTAGTCGGATGGAGGGGAAAATGGTTGAAACTTCCGGTAGTAATTCGATCCTGCTTCATCTCAACCGTATGTCTAAGAAAGACGGTTGGTACTGACAAGCAGTATATACACAGCTGGAGATGGCTCGTCAGGTTTTAGACATTTCAAAAGTGACTTCATACGAAAGTCGAAAGGCTAATTTTGCATCACCTATATTTTCGTTGATTGCTTTCGTTATCAACTCATTGACGCTTTTTATATGATTGCAAAAAGGCAAAAATTACATCTGCAAATGTCAAAGCGGGTATAGTGTATATTCACTTATAATAATTGAGAATTATCAATGACTCAGTTGTCAGATAATTTTACTTCTTTTGACACAGTCTTTGATTGTGGTGTAGCTTCCGGGCCACAGTGTGAATACTAAACTGACAACTACTAAACAAGTTTCCCAAGGGATTATATAATCTCCGTTCGCTTAATTTGCAGATATTGACAATCTGAATTAATTAATCATAATGGACATTTACTAACCTTTTTTCAACTTCCCTCATATTTTCCCTCAGATCTTTAGTGAATCTCAGATACTGCGAAGTGTTTGCAACAAGTACGCAATACAGTTAATTAAATTTTGTAATTACTGAAAGCAATGTTTTCCTTCAAATAAAATAACTAGTCTGCTTTCACGAACTGTTATATAACCTCCAAATAAATATTTTGAAAACTCTATTGCATGCACATTATTTGAAATCAATGTAAAAGGTAACGGAGAACTTACGAACTAAATATAAAATACAAAATTAAGTAAATTGCACCATTTCGTCATTTGTCAACGATATCGTTGTTCTTGCAGAATCATCATCGATGTACAAACCTTCCTCACGCCGGCAAATAAACCTTCTTCATACTGGCAAAAGCTAACTTTCCTGCCGCCCAGCAACTCTACACCAAGTGATAAGCGAGGCAAAGGCTGTGAAGATGGAATAAAGTCGTTGACTATATCGATGCGCTTTTCCCTGTTTTAACTAAATGAATAAACAAACAAGAAAATATCTGCAGTAATTAGACTGCTACGGAGAGGCCATGTAAGTGGTGGTTTTTAACTACAGATTATAAAAAATAGATACTTTGGAATAAAAGGTTTCGAAACAGGTTCTCACACTGCAAAAAGCCGAAAATTGAACAAAAACGAAAAGTGTAGCAAACCTTTCCAAATTACCAAGGGTTTTCTTGGGCAGAAAATTAATACAAACAATTAGTTTTCAAAGACAAACATGCAACATGAACAGAAGAAACAAATATGAGATTGTGTATACGTTGGAAAAAATAAGAAAATGAAAAATGCAACAAAATTGTTAAAACTGAGTTGAAACAATCATTCTGTAAAAACTTAAACCTTTCGCTGTTGTGCAGAAAGCAGTTGATCTTGTTCTGACACTCAAGACAGCAGCTGCCGTCCCATAGTACAACACTTATGAATATCTGTCTGATGCGAGATGCAGATTTTGTTGAGTTGATAATCACACGGTACACGTTTTTCAGTTGTTACTAGCCAATATGTGCTCTCCCCATCTAGTTTGCTAGTTTAATATCTCCTTGAGACGCGTGGTTGCGATGATTCCATTTGCTCGCATCAACATCAGCATGACAGCATCATCATGTTATAAATTTTGCATAGCTATATTTCCAATTTCCGCACAGAATGAAAAGGAAGGCTTTTGATAAAACTCTCTGCCAACCAAGGGGGGAAAGAAAATTCCTTTCAGCTGTTTGGGTCGATTGTCATAGATTGTGCTGACTCACTTCTTTGTGTTTACTGAGGTGTAACGTTGTCTTTTCGGCAAGAAGGATTTCTTTAAGTAGGAACAATGCATCAAAGTGGACAACGGACCGATTTTAGACATGTCGATCAGAGCTACTTGCGTCAAGCCCATTATAAAACAAAGTTTAACTTTAAAGCGTTAACTAGTTTCTCGCACAAAAGTTTCACGTTCAGCGAAAACGTCGCTTTCTATAAACTTGTCATCTGTTGCCAGCATTGACCACATCACGCCATCGCAACATTAAACTTTTAAACTGAGAAGTGAGAAGCCACTTCGGGCAAAATTAGAAAGCTCTGTGCTTCGTTTATCGCTTTACGACACGTTTTATTACTCATAGTAAGTTCAATCGTAAATTCATTCCTTCAAATTGATGAAGAAAAACTATGCATTCCACGATCTTAACTCTAGACCAGCGTTTCCCAAACTTTTTTCCGTAGAATACTTGTGCTCCGCAACCTTCAAATTGTTCTGCCGAAAAATAAACATGACGCATTGCAAGTTCATTTAACTCCTTTTGTCATATTGGTGTTTGCATTGGTGTTTACTCCACCCAGATTACCCTCAAATACATCTTTATTTCTTGGTGTTCCATGAAGCGATATAATAAGACTTTGGTGTTAACAACAGCAACGACGGGAGTGAGCCTATCTGGACTCTCGAGCACCACCTACTGCATTTTTTTATTGATTTTGGTGATGGCAATTGGTGGCAGGCCGAAGCCTGAAATTTGCTTCTTTCCGGGGCGGTTGGGGTGAACGCTCTTTCCCAAGGAGCGCTACGACAATTCACTCAGTGGCACGTGGATCGAACACCCAACCTTCCACTTGAGAAGCGGACACTCTGACACTGAGCTATCGCCGCCCGTATTTATTTTTATTAATTGTGGCAGTGAAAAATGAAGCACAGGTCTTTGTTTAGAGTTGCGAAGGAAAGTAAAACATAGCCTACAAAAAAGGTAGGTATGGATTCAAAAAAAGGAACATCGAGTAAACAGAAAGTTTAGAAATGAATGGGCAGACGTGTTTGCATATACTGCAAGTAGCAAGGATTTGCCTTCGTGCCTGATCTGCGGTGATGGATTCTCCAATATGAAATCCAACTCAGAATGGCACTTTGCTTGGAAACATGCGTCGTTAGGGGAAAAACACCACATTCGGAACACAAGTGAAAAGCAGTGGAAAAATTAAAACGTAACTCTATCCACAGCAAAGATGCATTTGACAGCTGATTAAAATTTGTGGATAAAATCAAAATTTTGAGGGGGAAAGCATGTTATTGTGCATATCGCACATATGTAATATTATTGTTTGCGTTTCGATGACGTCGCCATGTTCACTCAACGGTAGTACAGTACAACCTTTTACAACCTTTTTGTAAAATTGGCAAAATGGGAGGAAAATTTTGGGAATTAATATATTTTGAGGACCATGGCCCAAATGCCCCCCTGGATATGCCCATGAAGTTATGGCAGTTGCATAGTACTATGCTAGTACTTGACAATGATTACAGGGTATTTGCTTCTTTACTAAGTACACAAAACTTTAATATTAGCACTTGAAGAGTTCTTTGTCAAAGTAGGTACAACAAAGGTATCCGGATCAGTCCTGTCGCCACGGGGGGGCTTTGGTGGGCTCAGCTCCCCACAGAAAGCTCCAAGACCCCCAAATTGAAACATGAAACACTACAAACTGGTGGAATTTTTGACAAATTTGAATGTCAAACCCCTCCTGCATGAACGTAAAGTCCCCCGCACAAACGTAAAGCCCCCTACTGACGACTTTCTGGTGACGGTTCTGATCCGGACTACAGCCACCTGGACAAATTCCACCCGACAACTGCCACCTAGGACAACTGCCACCTAGGACAATCGCCACCCAGGACAGTTGTCACACGGACAACTGCCACCCTAGGGTTGTCGCGGGGTGGGAACACATTCCCACACTTTTTTAATGTTTTCGTTTGTAGTGCATTGAACGTGAATAGGCCTACATAATTAAAAAATGATTAAAAAATTGGTTTACAGTGTTGTTGGAAAATCGCTAGTTTTTTATGTGCGTTTCAACACATTGTTTAGCACTACACCCATGTGCCACCCGGACATCTACCACCTAGACTGTAGCATATTGCGTTTTACGCATCACATACAAGCTATCAAATTCAGTTTGGTATATCGTGTTACGGCACGTAAAGGACTTCTCGCTGCAGAGCGGTTGAGAACCTCTTCGTGTTACGATAATATTGCTTCAACATAGTTCAGCAATAGTGAGTTGAAACGTTGCTGTTGCTGTCATGTAACTCACAAATCAAACGCTAAGGTAAAAAATCCTCAGAACGTCAAATGAAAGAAGAAAAGACGTTTCATGAGTGAGTCGAATAAATGCGATAACGTGTATA
>JGI24158J21664_10006725_pt1 | contig 15189 bp, 10 predicted proteins | sample Ectturendosymbi3_FD_21664 | JGI IMG/M metagenome (IMG submission 21664) | reverse complement strand
ACGAAGCTCAGCAGGTTGGATGCCTGCGAGGATTGGAAGGTTGTCCGCTGGTGTAGGACGCAGGCATCCAGTCACAATTCGCAAGGAGTCGTTGATGGTGGAGTCAATAAGGCGGGTGTGAACCTCATGTTATGTAAACCAGCAAGAAAAGTTAGGATTTGGGAAGTTTGAGTTTTGGGAAGTGTTTTGCGAAATACGTCACAATAGATAAAAAGGCCTGGGAGGCGTTGTTCTCTGTTTTGTTCAGTACTGTCGTGAATCGAGATATTCGATAACTGTCGCGAATCGTGGTACATGGCAACTTCAGTGAATCGTGATATATGATAACTTTCCTGAGAGTTAAGGAGTCGAAGTTGGGAGTTGGAAAGTTTGTGAAGGTAGGAACATTTTGGAAGCTAGGAATCGGATTAGAGTCGGAGTCTGATATTTCACCTCCGGCTCCGCCACCCTCGTGATGACACAGCTAAATCTGGTGATGACACAACTAAATCTGGTGATGACACAGCTAAATCTCAATAAATGTCTGATGTATAAACACTCTTTCAGTTCACTGCACTGGAAAGGACAAACTTGTTCAGTAACGTCAGCAACAATCAAAGTATTCCATTTGCAACACGATATTATATACTTCAAAGGTACGCGAGTTGACCAGAATGCGCTTGAGAAGCTCGCCCAGTGGTTTAACTTGCTTGGTGAACTGTTCGTGGCACTCAAGTTTTGGGGCAGTGTTGTTGCAGTGCTGGTACGACCTGGCAGGCAGTTTACGACCTGGAAATCGGCTCCAGTACAGTATTTCAGAAATCGACCTTGGAATCTACAACTTTTTCCAAGGATATGTAAAGTTTTTCTGCGGCAAAAGGCGATAACTTTCATACGAAATTTTCAAATGTCCAGAAAAGATGTGAAGGGAGCCCATCAAACCAATCAACCAGTGTTTGAAATTTCAATGTGGCCGATATATTCCGTTGAGTAGGCCTTCCTGTGCTTTTCCATAAAATAATTACCAATAAAACTAAATCTTATGTAAATATGATATGGAGTGGATTTGAACTCGCAACATCTGTCAGAAGCATCAGCAACAAACACAAATCATTGTTGCTAATTCCAGTTAGAAACTGATGAACAGTCGCAGGACAACAGGTTTTTGACGAAAATGATATGAACATGATACATATGGCAATATCGTATTACCATAATTCATGAATTGTGTTGGTTGTGAGCTTTAAAGTAGACCATTAAAGCGGAAACGGGCTCTTTCCACCCTTGAAAATTGGTCAAATAACTAAAAACTTTCTAGAACACCTGAAGTCAGCAGCTTAATTCGGAATAATTGTTTTGATTCTTGCAATGACAGTTTGCTTTCCGGTATGACACTCTCACTGCACAAGAGGTTCATAGGTTTGGTAACGTGCCAGGTTCACTGATTTGGTATCGTGCAGTGATGAGCTTGCAATTCACTAATGTACGCTCCAATGCCTTCAGAAGCAGATTGCGAAACTTGCGAGCGATTGTTGCACTGTTGGTCTTTATTTCGTAACAATAACATGGCAATATATCTTTAAGGTTCACTTCAAGTTACGACAGTAGGCGTTTTGTCGCATGTGGCTGTTGAACGCCTGAACGCAGACATTTTGACACAAAGGACGTTGGAAGGATTTTTCTGGGGAGGGAGGCGCAGTGGCGAAATTTCATTTTACCAACTCCAAAACTAAGAGAAAAACATTTTTATACTAAAAAGTTTGTAGCAAAACGTAAAATACCGATTTTTGAAATTCAGAAGGGGACTTCCCCCTGCCATCTCTTTCCGACACCCAAGTTTGGCAGTTAATGCAGCGAGACAGTGACTGCCGACAAAGGTAAGCCATGTATTTCTATGCTGTGTTAAAAGAAGCATTAGTGAATCTGTAGAAATCAGGCTCGTAACCAAACTTGGGACACCAGGGGGACGTAGAGTTTTCTGAGAGGGGCCCAGATTTTTCAAAATATGTCCAATAGTTTCAAACTACGTCCAAGACATTTTTCCAGGGGGGGCGAAAAATTTTGCAGAAGGGACAAAGCCCCCCCTGGTTACGGGCCTGGTAGCAATGCTTTCGCAAATTTGAAAAATCCATTGTTAGTGTACGAATGTGAGTGTGACCAACGTGATGAGTGAACAGTTCAATGATCTTAATCTAAGTACGCTTATGTAGGCCTTTTCTACATAGTATAAAACTGCGTGGCTTCTAAGTTTTAATCGTTAGGGTTTAGTTTTGACTTCTGCGTGAGAACTAAGTGCAAAGCTATATTTGTTGTGGTCAGTCTTCATAATTCATCTGCTCAATTTATTTAAGCCTGTGTGGTGTTCTAACTTTAGTAAGTTGTCCGACATACACGTTGACGCCTCATTGCGTGAAACGGTTTTACGAGAGCGTCTTACTTTCTTTTTCACCGCTGATGTTGTTCTGGCCGTTGAGTATTCTTAAGTGATGACTTATTTGTAGAAAGTGCTTGAAAATGGATTTTAGGCATAAACAGAAAAAGCATTTCAGATAGCCGAAGTATTGAAAAAATTTCAGACAAAAAGATTGAGAAGTGAGATTCAACCCGCAGTGACTAATAAGAGCACCACAAACGTAGTTGTGGATAGATCAAGTCCAATTCAGACTCAGTTGTCTGCAGTTTACAATAATAACGGTATTGGATCATACGCTAATTCAGCAAAGGATAAGAAAAATGTCTACGTTGCCCCCCCCCGGAAAAATTTCTGCGGACGCCCTTGGCTGCAATCACTAAAACTGTAATTGTGCGTAATAAAAAAAATATTGTGCAGTTCATCCAAGTCACTCGCCTTGACGCTTGCACTGTGTGGGACTTCAAGCTTGTGGGTTTCACTTTTGAACAATTCAGTGAATGAACAGGGGATTTCCCAGGTACCAGGGGCGTTTCCACTTTGTGAGTCGTCCACAAAACCACCTGAAACAATGTGAAAGTATCAAGTCCTTTGCTTTTTATCTGTTGCCAGAAGTACAGTAAATGACTGATAAACAAGCATTACAGCAATTTTGCTTCAGGTGCTTGTCAATCCAAAGTCGACATTCAAAGGCATATACCATAAGGCCAGGATCTCAAACTCAAATTGCTCCGAGGGCCAAGTGAGAACTTTTAAAGTAACCCGAGGTCGCATTAAAACGCTGACAAAACAATGACGGTACCTGAATCGTATTAGAAACAGCTTTTACGTCTTATTTCCTGCGAAAGGTATCGTGAGTTACGGGCAAATCATTTCTAACCTTCTCTACGTTCGTTTAAAAGGAACTTGTTGACTCATTATCCAAGCACCTAACCCTTTATAAACAGCGGTGAAAAAATTAAATAACTCAAATGTTGATTATATGAAAATTCCCAAAACGCATCGCGGAGTAATCTATATTTTCGAGACATGGCTGGATCCGTTATTACCGAACTTAGATTAAAAAATATGTAGTTACCCTAATGACCGAAACTGACACAAGGGGTGTGTGCTGGTGGTGTGGTGTGAGAAGTGACTTTTGTTGCACTCGCAACCCAGCATTTGAACAACTTGTTGTTGAAATTTTGCAGCTGGAGTTACGCATTTTCAGCTAATGCTCGTCGTGCAGGTGCTTTACGTCATTAACCACCTGACTGAAGTTCTAGTGAAAGAACACATTCGCCAATCAAGAATACTGCGCGACGTTACGAACAATTGCCCAATCTTTATTTTTCTATCTCTTTCAAAATTATTTGAAAAAATGTTTCATAACCAATTGTACAAGTACTTAGTATCTGATGACTTATCAAACAACCGTAATTCATGCTTCAATAAGCAATATTCAACCATTTTCAACCTCCTCGTAGTTACTCACAAGTTGTACGAAGCTAAAGACGAGAAGCTACAAACAACGATCGTCTTCCTTGATATCTCAAAATTGGTAATGACGTTTCACACTCTGCTATTCCATCCAAATTACATCAGTGTGATATTACTGGCTCCGTTCTGGGGGTGCAATCGAAAAACACCCCCTCCACGGCCCGAACACTACGCGACAACTTTCTCTAGTTCATTTGCCAAAGTATCAAACCTACTACCGTGATTAACCATCACTAGCACCTCAGTCACGAACTTGCAACTGAGCACGTGATTTACTTTGTAGCGTTTTATTGTTTGGCCTTTCTAAGCTTACTTAACATTCCTTTTTAAGGCCGTCTGCAATAATTTGGTAAATAACAAAAATTTGAAAAACCTGTCTGATATTCCATCCCATCAGTTTGTGAAACAAAGAAATGTGCACTTGCATGTACGAAGTTCAGATACTAAAAGTGTGTTCATGAGTTGTAATCTTTCAAACAGTTTTGGATCACGATCAAAATTTACAGGGTTGCAATAGATCGCTGATTGACGTAAATCACCGAATGACGTAAGTAAAACGTACTTTAGTTGAAACAAAAGTCAAAAGAAAACATACTCGAATTTCAAACAGTTTTCATGGATAACAGCAAAATATTTCAAAGAAGATTGTTCTTAAATTTCTAGACGTAGTACCAGGGCAGTGTATTTGAAAATCTAAGGTGCTGCTCGATGTCAGAATTCTATCCTGTAATCTCTGCCATCAATGAACAAGAAATAGTTTTTAATAATTCCTGTCACATTTCATACAAGATCCAACTACTACAAAGCAATGTTTCCAACCACACTTTATATTTTTCACAACTTGTCACAGATGTTTGAAGGCTTTAAAAGTTAAACTATTGGTGGGTGAGTGCAGTGTCAACACAAAAACTACTTCAAAAACTGCTTTGTTCTGGACTTTGCAGCATTGCATTGAATAGATCTGAACGCAATTCAGGTTAAAAGTGCACTTTAACCTGGACTAAGTCTGTGAACTTTGTGTACGTAATAGTTTTTATGTCTATCACAGATGAGACCACCAAACAAATAATCTACGCTTTCTAATGTAATACTAAAGACACTGATAGATCATAGATTAATGTCAGCAAAGCAACTCAAGTCATGCTATTCAGACTCATGCTCAGACAACCAGCAAACCACTATATGGAGATAAGAAAAGGAAGCATTCCATAAGGTCTGCATCTAATCTTATTCTGAAAAAATATAATAACATGTAGGCTAACGGGATACTGCATTGGAGCACTAATGTGGACAAAAACGTTGTTTAACCACAATAATATTTAAATTATGATTGTTGGATATCTTTCTCAACAACAAATTTTAGCAAAAAGTTCTCCAAAAAGCGGTAAAACTAAAGTGTTTGCACCTTGCAACGGAAATCGACTTGTCAAGAATGTCTGCATTACATTTTCTTGAATTATGTAGAAACGTTACCCTGAAAGTTTAGTCATGCTTACTGTTTTGCAGAATGCCGTGGCCGCTATAAAGTGGTATTTTATGTAAGAGGATGAAACATCAATGATTATGTCAATGATTATTTTCACACCGTTCCAACCTGAGTATGGAATAAAGATCCATTTGGTGCTTCTAGATTCAGTGAAAGTTTCCAGTGTATACTACAAGAAAAAAAGAAGTTTTATGAAGAAAACTTTACAATCAATCACAAAAGATGTTCACAGAAAGAACGTTTCTTCATGTTCACATTGCACGCCGTTTGGAGTGTCACAAGTGGTCTGCGACGCCCATCTCCGCTTACTTGCGCCGTGGGCCACGAGGCTACTTTCGCAGTGAATGCTGCATTGGTGGCGAGTCAGTGGCAGCACAGCGCGTGAACTGCTTCCTTGCTCCCATCCATCAACGCCCAGCAACAAGGTTGTACAGTCCGGAAGCAGCCAGCCCGAAAACTTGGGAGGCCAAAATTTTTTATTTTAGGCAAATGAGACTATCTTGTTTGGAAAAACACCTCTCAAAACACAAAATAAGTATATGTTCTAAAAATTTTGGGGGGCATGGCCCCTTTGCCCACCCCCGGCTACGCCTATATTTGGAAGTACCGTTTTTCAAGTCTTCGGCACAACCCGATCAGGAATACCACGAACCTAGCCTTCCATGAGGCTCAGTAGTGCGAGATCAACCCACTGCACCACTTCGTCGCGGCTAAAGAGTTAATGCAAAAGTCACATCCGGGGCTCGAAAGCTAAGTGAGTTGCAGACTTCCTGACCGGTTTCAATTTCGCCATTTTTTGTGATAGCGTTCAGGTGCAAAACGCTGTTCCGTTGCATGGGTTGCGACTTCACGATCTCATCGGTGGGAAAATATTATTCTTGCAGGGGCAAATGCTGTAAGTTCCTTTGAGCATTTCAAACATCGTACGTGCGCGAGTTTGAACTCCATGTGTGGAAAAAACAAAATTACATTTTTCGTTTCTAAAAAGATTTTATAAATAATTTAACAATGTTAAACACATTTCCAGCAGTTCTTGCATGAACAACACAAAAGACATGTTACAAAGAAACTTGCATGATAAGCCGATGTGCTTTTTATATCTAGTAAATTCATCTCCCAAACAGCTCGTTCTCCAAAGCAGCAGTGGTTGGAAACGAACTGGCGCAGTGCTTCTCTGGCTTCATCGGCGGTGATACACCTTGAAAAGAGAACGACTGTTGTGAAAACTCAGCCTTAATGTAGCCGCTGTAGCGATTACATAAAATAAAAACACAATGACTGATGCTCTGCCACGAGTCTTCAACTTCGTAAATATTCGTGCATCTCTTCAGTTGCTTGTGAATTTCCGACAGTTGTCAATAGCTTGCATCGGAAGCAGCAAAATGTTGTCAGACTTTAAGTTTTGAAGAAAAATACCCTTTGTTTATTATATGAGTGGCAACAAAGCCCTGCACATCAAGCTTACAACTGGATTACGAAAAATGTTTTCAGAGAATGAAAGGTGCCAAAATCAAAATAACCATCACTGGGTTGACTTCCACCAAACGGATCACAAGTGTACATGGCAGGTTTGTTTTATGTTTTTCCGAACTAGCTGCGATAAACGACACGAATTTACCAGATCATGATGTCATCAAATTTGTGGAAGCCAACGTAGGCTTACTTAAAAATCCAGTTCTCCACATATAATATTGATCTACGTTGCCTGATTCGGGAGGCTGTAAGCGATGAAAGACCAACGACGCACTGTCTCGTATGCAAGAAGTGGTCCGAGGAACCTATTTACTATCACAGAACGCATGAATCCTGGAACATCGCTGGAGACCGGAAAAATCAATTAATTTTATCTTTGAATATCCAGGCTTAACTTTCCTAAAGAAAATGAGGAGAGAAATATATGAAGAATGTAAGAAACGTTTATTGAGTTCTAAGTATCTGCTTGTCATGAAATTTCGTTGCGACGCGGTGGTTTGGTCTAAATTGGGTAACGATTACTCTGATGCGGGTCATATTAAATGTCCACTTGGGCCACATTCGGGCCTTGCGCCGCAGGCCCCCCACCCCTGCACTAAGCTAAACCAAATAACAAACGCTACTTGTCCTTGCTACGCGTCGTTTCGTTTTATTCACAGTCCGGCCGGATAGACGATCTTTGCTCAGCTCCTGGCACCTGACATGTCTGGTGCAGTGAACAGGGCTGGCGCAAGGAGGTAGGAACAAAGAATCCAACATCCAGGTTTGCGGCACATAAGTTTTGACCTTGATTTGAAACAATCGTTGGACTTAATCTCTCTGTTCATCTGCAGTTAATTTGTACTTTAGAAGAGCGTAGCATTGTAAAAGATTTTGCAATAGGTCAAAAAAGGAAACTTTCTCTACTAAAGTTTATAAAGCGTGAACCATGCCAAAAATACAACACAAACTTTTGGAGCATCGTGTCCACATCAAAATATTATGTTTCCATTGTTATTAATATAAATGCGAGATTTAGGTGGCGTAAACGTAAAATTACAAAATAATCAAACAGGGAATTATAGGTTTGAAGTGAAGTCAAAACTGTTCAAAAATTTTGAGCATGCGACGCAAAAGAATAAACAAACCTGATAATGAAAACCTGAAACACAAATTGAATTTAACAACTGAGGCAAAACGTTTAAGATTCTTACGTCATTTGAGAAGAATCGATCCTCGCTTTCTCCACCGCTGCTTCGTCATATGATGGAGGAGGTTCAACCAGTGCTTCGGACGAACAAATAATTTGAGCAAGAAAGATCAGATATAAAAGAAAAAAATGACAGTAAATTTAGCAACTAATCCGGTTTATATTTTGTTTGCGGAAAGATGTATGTAACGTCTGTTGAAAAATCAGCACTGGAACTATGATAGGGCCAGTGTCGTGCATCAAAACACCACAAACAGGCGCCATAGACCTGCTTTGTACAATATGTGAAGATGAGAATGACTCAGTGCATTATAACTGATGATCAGGCGACAGTTTGTCCGCAGCAACAAGTGTTGTTTTCTAAACGAATGCAACAGCTTTGATTACAGAAGAAAGCGTCGCTATAGATGTTTTTCAAACCGCCGGATCCGAAAACACCTGCGAAAATATTGCACATCAAACACATTGCCTTAAGTTGTATTTATGAGCTCAGCAACAAAACCAGTCGGAGAGGCGCAACCGACCATCACTTGTCGCGCGCTGCATAACTTCTCACCTTCATTGCCATACACCGTGGCCTCATATCCCTGCACAACAGATCCGAACGCAGGAGGATATTCTCCAGGTTGTGGTTCCGCTGCGGTTGAGTTTTGACCAACGTCTCCTGGATGTTGCTGAGCAGGTGCAAGATCCCACAGAACTGTCAAAGATAAAGCGTCGTGAATGACTGGGGATTGAGATTGTATTGACTGACGACAAAATTATCACAAGCAAAAAAAAACTCCACATTGAAGTTGTTTCCTATACATGGCTATGGGAACTAACGTCAAATATGATGAAAAATCTCAGCCGTTTCTTGGAACGCTGCTATCATGGTTGTGTCATGTTCTTTCATACACTGACCATTGTTCTTGCATTGTCTTTCAAACGGATAGGAGGATAAATGAATTTTCTATTGAATACAAGGACATTTAAAAAATTTCTTTACTCTATTTTACTCTATAGCGCGAAATGAAAACATCAAAGAAGCTATCAAAAACGAGGTTCACTGTGGTTTTGTTTTTATATGTCACTTCAAACTTTCAAGAATTTTTTTGCATCAAACTCTTTCATTAGATTTATCGAAGCATTAACAGGTTATTTTTACATCTTTGAAATGAGGCCGTGCCCGGAGTTAACGACACTCATGATGTACTGAAACAATACAAGGCTTCAAATTTCACGCAAAAGCTCATAATCAAGTCGTAATCTTTACCGATAAATAAGAATCTGTTGCTGAGATTCCACTAAACATGGACCAACAATACATAAAATGCCCTACGCTTGTTTCCACAATTCTGAAAACACAATACAAGCGACCATTGTCCAATGCAGGCTATTGGTTGTGTAGAGCCAGTTGACCGGAATCGAACAGACAACTTCCCAGAAAACAGCACACTTTGAATCTGATGCCAACCCCTTTCAGTTTTCGCAGGATTTACCAAACTTTTGTACGAGTCCGTCTCAAAATAAATAGTTTTCCCACCCGTCCTCAACGTTCAGCTAATTCCTTGCAACAACGCGGCCATGAAGTTACCATCGTTATTGTTGTATGGTTTTGCCTGGTCAAAACACCTTCAATCTTTACACTGTACCTGGAGCACTGGGTTGCACAGGTTGTGCACTAGGAACTTGATTCTGAGGAGCATGATATTCTTGTGGCCCTTGAGGTGGATACAAGTTTTGCTGCTGAGAGTAAGGTCCACTGGACGACTGCTGAGGAGTGGGTGGTTCATGTGGATATGGAACTGTGTAAGGGTGCTGCACTGTAGATGGTCCAGGCTGCTGATGACCTTCAAAGACCACGTTTTGAGTTTGCTGAGCAGGATGATATGAATCATCTTGGTAACCAGGGTTGTAGTTGCCTGCAACACAAAACGAATTAATTATTGCTACAAAAGCAGCTTAGCATTTCACAACTATTCGTACATGGATTTTTTCAGAAATCATAACGAAACTGGCTGCTTGTGAATATTGTCATTCTGTAACTATTTTTCGGTCATCTTTAAATGTTTCCAGGTGGCATATTTCAAATATCAAAAACCTTAACCCCACTGTGAAATGCTACCGCAACCCATTTGACGACAATTTGCTGCATGTCTTGGTGTGGTCCACAACAAGCTCCAGGAAAGATATTGCGAAAGATAACTTTGAAGATAAGTTCTTCACATGTTTTCGCGCATTACGTAGCAGTTGCAAGTTAATTATGAAAACAATAAAAATAAGTAAGGTTAGCAAAATGACAATTCAACGAGGGGCAGAAACCTTTGCAATACTTATCAAAACCGCCTTTACATGTGACTGGAAGAAAAACTGCAGCAAAGCACTGAACAACCTCTAAACGCAGAATCTTCCCGTTGACTGAACGTTCTAGCCCCATGATCATTTTCTTGGCTTACCGTCCAAGTGAATGGACTTCACTTTTCGTAGTTTAGCATTGATCCGGGGCAGTCCACAATCCATAATTCGCACTTCGTATTTTCAATCAAACCTTGTATGCCTTCAATGCAGAAGGTCGTGTTCCATCGAAAACCCTTGTTGGCGAAATCACTGTCCAACTCGAGACCACAAGACGTTCCACATCACACACCGCTGAACCAGGCACTGTGGAATGTTTTCTCCTTTTACTCGCTGGCAGATCGGGTCGCACGGTAACCTAATCTTAAACGTCAATTCACGTCACAATGCCTAATCTTAAACGTCGAGCACGTCACGATAATGTGCATTGCGCAGCCATCACTGTTACTGAAAGGAAAGCTTTTCTGTAGTAACCTTTGCTCACGTAGGAAAAGTGAACTGTTATTAATGAAAAATACAGAAAATTTTGCTGAAAAAGCGTTGCACAATTCTCCTGACTGTTCCATACCTTCTGCTTATCCACAGCACATGAGCGGTCAAATATGAGTTCAACGCATTTGTTCTTGGCCCACAAGGAAACTCTGATGTACGGTAACTTGCGGATTAAAGTTCGTAATGTTTCAAAAAGAAACGAAAAGAAATTCCAACACATAAATTACATAGATTTTCAAATTTAAAACCATTAAGCTCCTGAACCAAGTAATTGCCCAAATGAGAAACATCTGCTGCTTCTCAATTTTTCTTCGTTCAGTCGGATGCTTCCACCGTACGTCACACAGCCAATCAGAATTTCAAAGGCAAAGGTACTTGTTTTCTGTTTCTGAGAAAGTGCACGAAATTCTGCATCTTATGATATCTTCGTTAACTCTCTAGCGCAGGGGTCCCAAACACGCGGCCCGAAGGCCACAAGTGGCCCGCGAGGGCATTTTTGCGGCCCCCGATGCTTCTTGGGAATTTTCGAATAATTAACATTTAAGTAATTTTGTTTATTCACCAATGTTTAAAACGTCACAATGAATAAACTAAGACTTTCGGTATAAAGGCAATCACTTTCGTGACAAAAATACGATTGGGTTTGGTGATCAATATAAACAAGACATGCGTCACAACACTGACAACGTCTCTGGTATTTAAACGTTGGAGCGAGATGCCGCCGGCTGCTGCGTCTCGATAAATTTATCATTCACGAAGTATTCTGATTCACTGTCTTTCTGCAGAAGTCTAGTCAGTTAAGCTTGCATTCAATCGTGTCTTTCATTTCGCTACACTTTTCACGCCACCGAATATTTTATTCTTAGGCTGGGAGTTCGAGCTCACGTTTGCCGCTTGTACACTCTGAGAAAAACAGGAACCAGAGTGAAATAATTCTCTCTGTGTGTATCTTGTCCAGCGACTGAAGAGTAGTTCTCCAGCAGTCAACAAGTCAACGCGTGCAGTGAGTGCAACAAATAGTTTACGAACCACCGTCATCACTGGGATCTGCCGCGCCACTGAACCTGTTGGGGTAGGTGCTGCTTAGAATTGGTTCTGTAGTCTTGGGTTCATGGTCAGTTTGTTGGACGACACAGCGAGACAATGGCTACTTCACTCCTCTGGTTAAAGGTTACAGAACTATTAATGCACGGAACTTGCAATGTGTCGGAATCAGCGAAAGGTTGTCAAGTGCTTGTTGAAAACTCTTGAGTGTTTGTCTCCCTGGGCGCTGGCGTCGCAACAAAAAGTACGTCGGTCAAATGTTCAGATCCAGATCAGAGCAACGATCGTGAGGTACGGACAGAGTGTCAATGAATCAATCTGCTTCGTATTTTGCAGAGTGCGATCCTTTATTGACCACGTCAAGGGCAGTGGTAGCCAGTGGCGTAGCCAGCCCAGAAATTGGGGGGGGCAAACAATTTGGATGGGGCCAAAATATTTGATTTTAGGCGAATAACACTATTTTGTTTGGGAAAACGCCTCTCAAAGCTCAAAATGACTATACTTTCTAAAAATTGAGGGGGCATGGCGCCTTTGCCTCCCCCTGGCTACGCTTATGGTGGTAGCATTGCTGTGGACATCTTGGATCGATTCAAACACTTAATCCAGCACAAAGCAACTTGATATGAAAACCTACCATGCACGGACATAACGGTCCTCACACTGCGAATAGTTCGTTGTGAAAACTAACAGGAACCATCATATCCTATGCTTGTACATTGATGATGAAGTGATGTTCGTAAAAAAGTTAGTTCAACGTACTGATCAGTTTTGAGAGAGCTAAATTACTGCAAAACAAGTGGCGAAACGGGAATGCAATAAAATGTTGTCACCGAATGGAGAACCTCATGACTCATAAGGTAAAATTTATGTGTCGAATCCTGAAACAACATTTCTAATTTGGTTGAAAGATGAGGTCACGTCTTTTTTCTCTAAAACAAAATATTTCGCTTTTCTTCCGCCCAACTGCATTCTACGCAAACACTATTGAAAAGTTTCAACGAGACACAAGTTATAAATATTTGGGAGCAGTGGGTTCTCCACTGAAAGGAAGAAACTACTGTACAATTGTCTCATGGGGATCAAACTACATTTTGAACTTACTACAGTTTCAGCTTTAATTTGTGTTCGAACTGCTGATATTACCACCTTATTTGCTTTTGCAAATAGGAAGGATTTATTATAGGAATATTTGCACGTGTGTTAGTTGCCAGCAGGGGCGGGTTTACCGTTAGGCTAAAAAGGTTTCAGGCTAGGGCCCCCCGATTTCGAGGGGCCCCAAAATTGTGGAAGGACAATTTCCAGCATTTCTGCAAGCAATTATTTGTATTTTTGTTTTGGTTCAACGCACGTTATTTTACTATGCCGCTAACAAAAGATCTCTTTGGAAGAATGAGCGCAAAGCATTGAAGTGAATGACGGTGAGCATTCTCTTTTTATGGCGTTGAGAATTGTTTTTTGTTACGTATAATTTGTGGAACAAAACGCCTGAATCCATTTTTCAGATTACACGATGCCAGTGAGGTACTCAATAAATATGTGATGGGAGTGTGGTCAGACAACTTCACCGCTGTCCGGAGACCAAATGTTTCAGTCTTACTTAAAATTGTCAGTTGCAAAAATCATGTACTATTTTGGCAATGGTGAACTGTCTAAGCACTTTGACAACTACTTTTCTGATATTGTCATCAGTCCACAAATATCAAACAAAACTTGCTTCTTTGCAAAAATATTATTTACCCGGATTTAAAACGTCTCTGGGCCAGCTGTACAGTATATGGGTCACAAAATTTGGTAAGATATTCCTGAAAATTTGGAGTTTCTCTCGCCTTATTCATACGAAACACAATCTAAAAAAGTCCTGTCATCTTGCCAAAATTCCTATTGATTTTTGTTTCATATCTTTGACATTTTCAGCAATATTGTTTTTAGTTCTATTTTCCTTAAATCTCTTACCACCGCAGCTGCTTGTCTCAAAGCATGTTTTCCTACCACTGTTTTTTTGTGGTTGTTGTTTTTACTTATTTTATCTGAAGTTCATTCTATGCATTTTGTCATCTCCCCTTTATTGCATGCGAAACGTCTTCAATCAAGAATTGTTTTGTGTTAGGATCAGGGCTGGCTGAGCAATCGACGCATTGCCATGACAGCACAATGACGATGACTCTGTGCGTACATTTCATAGGAAACAATTAGTGCCAAACATTTTAACAATCACTTTAAAGTTCAATTTAAGTGCAACACAATGATATAATCATTGCATAAGTAGTCCGACTTGATTCCACCCAGTGTTCCTTCCTAAGAAAAATTTACTGAACTTGATAATTTGGGCAGAGTTTCAAATGAATCCCAAACTTCCTTAGGTATAAAATCTTACGAAACTGCGAATAAGTACACATTTAATTCAAATCGTTTCTGAAAGGACTATGGGATATGCTCAGAAGCGTTCTGCTTCTGTCCGAAAATTTTAACGGTCTATTACTTTCAAATAATTGGAGTGTTGCAAGTGCGCGAAAATAAGATTTCGCCAGCGTTCCCGAGTCGGATTTTTTTTATCTGACTCCGAAAGTCCGATTTAATCCTTTTTTAAATCGCACTACTACGTTAGGAATCCTAACTCGCGTCTGTTGAAATGGTACAATTTCTTTTAAAACTTTCATTGAAACAGAACTATGCAGCACGATTTCCATTGATTGCTAGTTGCTAGGAAACTGTTGGCAGCCGAACATCATTCACGTCATGTTAAAAGGTCGGAGTCAGACATTTTCCCTCCGACTCCGTCACCCAGGACTTCAGTGCGCAAATGGTCTCGTGGTACTGCGCATGCGCACCTGAGAGAGAAATTCTTTTCATGTCTGTACGTGACGTCATATCCGCAGCGGAAACAAATATTCACAACGATTCGCACTTAAAACAAAACTCAAGTTTTAATGAACTTTATTCAGAGATTGCGATACAGACAATGCATTCACTGCTGGATTTGAAAAACTGCTCATGCGTAACAACAAACAACACTGCTTTTAGTTCCAGCAACAAGATGCGCTGACAATGGCGCGAAATGTAAACAAACATTGAATGTAAACAACCGTGATTGCTGAAAATTCAACAGAAACATACGTTCGTGTTGATTGAGAAATGAATCTACGTCTCTGCCTAACCTGTTAAAATCAGTGACCTCCACTCTACTGAGTGTGCAAGACTGCTTCTTACCAGGGGCGCAGCCAGGATTTTTCTAAGGGGGGGGCTGAAGTTATGGAAGCAAAAGCCTTGTAAAGGAAAAATTGCTTGTGATTAGAATAGTCA
>JGI24158J21664_10006723_pt1 | contig 15190 bp, 9 predicted proteins | sample Ectturendosymbi3_FD_21664 | JGI IMG/M metagenome (IMG submission 21664) | reverse complement strand
AGGCAGACAAGCAGGGGTAAAGTTGAAAATTTATAACTCCGGTTTGGATCGCCTCTGCGCGACCCATTTTTTGACCCTTCTCCACCCTTCTTTGGGTATTGATTCATACTTTGGAAACCACTGGGCTAGATCAACTAACCAACCGTTGTGTTAAGCTGCGGCGACAAGTAAATATGAAAAGCGCAGTCACAATGACGGCCACGATGTCTCCTTGCTCAACTGCAATATTGGCTGAAAAAAGCATACTGTTGCGAATACAGCATCAAGATCTTCACAAACGCTTTCGCAAGAAAGTTTTACGATAAAATGGTGACTTTCATTCGAAGTAGAAACTTGGAAATTTACTAAAAATAAACTTTTAAAACTTATCAATTCAAGTAAAACAGACTTTCTATTTGCCGGCTTAAATCTGAATAGAATTATTCAGAAAAAGAAGCGCCAGAAAAAGGCACATTTTATGGATGAGGCTTTGAAACAAGGGGCATTACGTTATATATTTAAATGTTGAGAGTTGGTTGTCGTTTGCCACCCCTTATCAAAATTTTTGGCTACGCGCCTGACTCTAGCCAACTTGCAAAACTTCGAACATGTCATGATTGCGCAAGTGTTTTGCCAAATCTTGTTGGTGATGCTTGGCAACAGTAAAAATGCACACGCGATTTAACATTTTTTAATCTTTGACAACCATACACTATGAATTATTTCAATGTGAGACGTTTATTAATATTTCATAGCGGGGAATATCTGCCATCTACGACTAGTTTTTAACGATGATTCGATGAAACCTTTGCGTGTGAGACGGAAGATATAAATTTAACCTAGTAGCACGAAGAGGTGGTGGTTACTCGTGTTGACGTCACAGTGGCATGCTTTTATTACAAACCTGCAACAAGATAAATCACCGAAAATGGCAAACTGTTAAGGCGTAGTCCGCACGTTTGTGGAGATCATGCACCACAAGACGCTACCTGTGAAGAGGCTAACTTCGCGCAGACGGTAAAGAAATTTCGCAGAACGTGGCTCCAAACTTTGTCACATGACATTCCGAGCAACGCTTCATTGGCAATGCAATGCCTATATTACAATATTGCAGCTACCTCCAACGAGGAGTGCAGTGCTAAAAAAAGAAGTGTGGGAACTCACCCAAGAAGTAACCATTTCAACAGCACTTCGAAGTCATTTCAGAATCAGTATTTCAGAAGTATTCATTTTCGTTTCACTACAAACGAAAATTTTCAAAAAGTGTCAGAACGCCGTTCCCACGCGTTTCTACCCCACTACACTCCTGCCTGCAGCATATTTATGTCCTCGTGGCAGCCCCATGTGATGTAGTCCCAGTTAAAGTATTGGTGAAGTGTGTGATTAATACAAGTGCTTTGCAAAAGAATAGTTGTTGAGAAACGTAGCCCTAACTTTAGGAAGGCCCAGAAATTGGATTACAGGTGGGAATTTATTGGGCAGTGAATTTTCAGGCCAGGGTTTAGCGTAGGCCTACACAGACCAAATCTTAACACCCCAACAAATTTTCGTTAAATCCCAGGAGTATGCCAAAGATATGCTGCTGTTTTGTCGGCCTAGCAAAAGCATAAGACTGGGTCGCTTGAGAAAGCCTTTGGGAGGTTTTGCACTAATACGGCATTGACGGCCACCTGGTACTGGTCATTAACTAATTAAATTCCTGCTCAGAAGCTTGTCCGTGGCAGCAGCATTAAGTCCACAGCTTTGCCCGTGGATGTTGGACTTCGACAAGTATGTGGACTTTCACCACTCCTCAATCTTTATGAATTGCACAGACATAGAGCATAGAACACGTGGTTTCGAACGTGCGGTGTGCGCCCAACAGGGGGCAATTTGACGTTAAAGGAGGGCAATGAGGCCAACTGACAAGGTCTGGGTCCAAAACTTGATTAAACCAAGGTTTTGGCGTTTTAAGCTTCTTAGCTGAAACGAAGTTCACTTTTTAATCATAAGATTTATATATAGCCACATAAAGGCCAATCAGGATTTTAGAGGTATTAAGGTGGAACATGGGCTAAAAAGGTTGGGAACCACTGGCATAGATAGTCACATCCGAGTCGACGTCATGTCTAATTGGAAGGTTGGAAGGTACAGGTTTAACCGTACGATTTGATACTTGCGTCTTCTGAACAGGGCCTTTAAACATGCATCTGATCGGTTTGCATCTTCGTGCGATCCAGCTGGAGTGAAAATTGGCACTCTAAAGCCCGAGATATTATGTCGATCCAGAAACGCAAACCATGGTACGCTGCAAGTATTCGGCAACACACTGCAGAGGGTTGAGGATTTCAAGTACCTTGGGGGTGGTATTTACCGGTGACTGAAGATGGAACAGAGAGATTGATACACGGATTGATAAAATAAACGCGGTATTGCTTTGGCGTCATCGTTCGGTGGTCACAAAACGGGAGCTTTCAAACACCGATGAGCTTCCAGTTTTTAAATCGGTCTTTGTTCCGATCTTTTCCTATCAGTAATGTAGTCGAGACCATAGCCTTCGAGACCGAGACTTCAGACTTCATCAAAAAGCCCGAGACCGAGACTCGAGATTTGAAATTCGAGACCGAGACCGCGACTCGAGACTTCCAAATTTGTGCATTTTAACGAATTTTTTTTAAAATGTGGTCATCACTTCTAAGTTGATTTTTTTCAAATGTCTGGCATTTTTCCGGCCTGTTTTTGTTGTTTCTTACCTGCAAATACAACAAAAAAAATTCTTAAAATAGAGAAATTTTACTAACCCGTTTTATTGCAATATTCAAAGTCTTGAGACCTGTAGCCTTCGAGAGCGAGACCGAGCCCAGTCTCGAGACTCCATCACCGTTTCCTATGTTGATGAATCTTGGGTAATGACTGACAGAGTGCTATCTCTAATACAAGTGGCAGAGATAGGATTTTTATGAAGGGTTCATGACGTAACGCATTACAACAAAGGGCGCAGCTGTGAATTCCGTAAAACCGTGACCGTGGAGCCACTTCTCCGAATAGACATCCCAGCTACGATGGTGCTGCCACGTGACGAGTGTTCCACAAGAAAGGTTTGGTGAGTCATGTTGGCTGACCCCACAGAAAGTGACCCAGAAGCCGATTAAAAACCAGGAAGTATGATAATTCTGACGTGGCCACACTTTAGGGTGGAAATACCACAACTATCAGAGCTTACTGAAAACCGTGAGGTATTTTGAGACCTCCAAGGGCTGCTGCCTCCACGATTCTCCCGAAAGGAAAAACGTATGTGAACTTAAATGACTTAATGTGTTGGGCGTAAACAGCATGATAAAGTTCAGGAAATTTTGGTGAATCGTATTGTCAAGTGTTTTTTTATATAGCTCTTTTTATGTAGTGCTCTTTATATGAAGTTACATGGCATCGTCTAGGTATAAAGCAAATACAGTCAACTGTTTTCAATCAGCACCTTCTGTTGTTTTTCCTCTTTCCACAGCGGTCTCAATCACTGAAAACCTCAAAAGCTTAAACTGATTTTGACATTTCAGTTTATTCCTGACAACTTAAACTTACACTAAATGCAAAACGTTCCTAAAAAGATACAAATCTGGCTTTAATGGTGGATCCTTCGTGCCATAAAGCTACACCCACGATAGTTTAATTCAGTATTTATTTTACACATCGACCCTGCAGACCCATGGCTGTCGCTAACCGTCTGAGTCTTCTCACAGCCTGTGGGTCTATCTAAACTGCTAAACACAGATCAATTGAAGTACAGGCGTGAAAATTTACTTTATTATAAGAGTTTGGTAAATCATGTTGCTGCTTTTTGTAGGACGGATGAAAAGGGAAACAAAACAAATATTTTTCACAAAAACGATCTATGAATCGTTATATGACAGCGCAACGCAGCAAAGTTCTATATATTTGAACTTTGACAAATGGAGCAAAGTTCTAAATCAGAGATGTTGAACGTGCGGCCACCGGGAACATTTCACATGACCCGCGGCTTTGATTTTATGTGTTGTGGCCCGCCCAAGCCTGGTTTACGCTTCTGTGTTGCAGCGACGGCGACTTTCTTGCTACTTTAAGACTTCTCGTTACATTTTGACGTGCTGAGAGCGAATATGAATAGGAGCATGAAAGCCGTTGCTAAGGAATGATTCTGTTTCAAATCCTATGCGAAATGGACAATGCCTGGACTATGTTGATATAACAGTCAAGCCACTGCTGCCTTAGAGATGTAGATCGAAGTTGTGAGTCGAACCATTAACTCCTCTTCTGCTGTGATGAGAGTATTTAGACCAGAGGTGTACAACCTTTTTGCTATTGCCGGCCACATTACCTTTATCTTTATGAATTACAGCCGCCAGTGAGTTCAAGATATTTAAATTTTTTTGCATTTTGCATTGTTTCTGTTCTGCTTCCACACACAGAGCCTAGCCTGCTTCCACACGTTTGTTTGGCAGTCTTTCTACTAAGTATCCTCCTACACAGTAGATTGTGATTGTATTTTCCAGTTTATTTCTACATTTTGATTTGGTGTGGATTAGAGTGGAAAATCCAGTTTCACAAAGATATTTGAAAGCAAATGGAACAAATATTGGTTAAGTGGAAGTTGCACATAACTGCAAGGAAAATACTTCTTAAAGCAAACGCAATCGATATCAACATTAGTTTGACTATCTGCGCAAACTAAACTTGCTCTTAAGATTTAATCAAAGAACTTAATTAGATGGAGCGTATTTTGTGTTGCTAGCTGCTCTGTTACATCCATGAATAGCTTGGTTGAAAGTGAAACTGCAATCTTGAAACTACAACAATCAAGGGAGGTAAAGCAATGAAGGTTATGACATAACAATAAACGCAACAACAAAGTTACTGATCCACTGTAGCAATTTCCGCCAAACCAGGATACAACAAAAATGTTATGCAACGCTATACGTCAAATCTAAAAGTTATCGAGGACCCTCAAAGAACGCTTTGCAGACCCTTGGTTGAGAACCACAGCGCCTTTGTTACATCATTATCTTCAACCTAAAAAGAAGTGATAATATCGTTGGGGAGAGCACATGAAAGTTGTGTCTGGTACCCAGTCCCGTCGCCACGGGGGGGCTTTAGTGGGCTTAGCCCCCCAAACAATGCTCCAAGTCACCAAATTGAAATATGAAACACTAAATATTAGTGGAATGTTTGTAAAATTTGAATGTCAAGTCTCTCCTGCACGAAATGTAAAGCCCCCCGCACAAACGTAAAGACCCCTATTGACGACTTTCTGGCGACGGTTCTGCTGGTACCGCGTATTTTTGTTGCGGTAATTTATCATCCTTGTGCAACATGCTGTCACGCTGAAAATTCTCAAAAACATCATCAAAAACAGTTTCATTTGCACATAGAAACACCAAGGCATCTAGAAAATTGGAGCTTCCTAAAGCCATTTCACCGCATGATTTTCCGGAGTAACAGTGTTCGTCGTCTGGATTTGAAAGATCATCACCATCCACCAACATCAAGAAGCGTCTCTGTGAACGTGCAAGTGCGCATTTGTAAATAGGTCATGACATGCTTGTATGCTAACTATTTTTTCTGATGAAGAAAGTCTGCGTGTATGTGTGTTTCTGCATGTCTGTCTGCAAGGTGGCGTTGATAACCGTAAAATGCCGTCGAAACAGTGACGTCCGCTACTGAGATTTCATTCAGACTTGGTCAAAAAAGTCGAAACAAGACCGAGACTCGAGAATGAAAAGTTTGTTCACATTTGTCAGTTAGTATGTGAAACCCGACACCATGCTCATGCCACAGTATTATATAGGCCTACAGCTCCTGACCAGGCCTTCACTGGACATGGAAAAAATTTATACGAATCACGATAAGAATCATTGGAACTTCCTAGTTTTTCGTCGGAATCTCTTGGTTAAAATTGCTGTTTTGCTTCCAACAGGATAAGTTAATCGGCGAATAGGCTTAAGTATTGAATATTTACCTACCCAAATTTACGAAGATTTCTATGTCTCAAGACAAAGGGCTCAAGACTGAGACCTGAGTTTTTCGAGACCGAGAGCGAAACTCACCAAAACAAGTTTTGAGACACCTCTCAAGACCACGTTTCAAGATTCCATCGCTGATTGGTTGTATGTATGCATATAAATTAGACAACATTTTTACGCTTGTTCGTTTTTCACACCCTTTATCAAAAAACGCTTGGTGGCGATCGAAAGTTCACTAACGTGAAAAATCCTGGTATTCTTTAAAATGTGCTTTACGTATTTTTGCATCCAGGCGTTTTAGTTTTGCACACAAAAATGATTTTGTATCCAGATTTCAATAACTATATTTTTGCAAGTTAGCTACCAGGTTAAAACGTGCGATTCTGTAAGCTGTTGGCAGGAACTCTTGCGTTGAAAAGCACTGAAATATAACTGTAAAAAGTTTGTTGAAAGAGTGGGAAGCTGAAACACTGCATTGTAATATAAAAGAATTTGTTTACTGTAAATCTCCATCAGCTTGTTAAATTTAATTCATGTAGAAAGCTTTACCTTGATCATAATTATTTAAACACTTTAACATGATTCAGTTGCCTCGTCGTTGGATGCTGTCAAGCCAATCTTAAGAAGGTGTCATGCCCTCTCTTATGATTAACAAAAATACCAATTAATATTGAGTAAGCGCTCATTATTTTTTGGCTTTTTCGTCGTAAAGAAAACTTCACTAAAAGCGTTACAAAATCCGCGTAAAAAATTTTTCCTGCTTGATGTTGTTACAAGAAAATACTTCTACTGGTGGATGTGACTGTCTCAAAGATTTTAATTAACCGCTTAAGAAGAGTTCTAATCAGTGCGTTGTTGGACACGGATCACTTATGTCTTTTCCTTCGGGCAGATAAAATCAAATGAAAGCAGCCATTTCCCATTACGAATCGCAAAGCTGGTAAGCACCAGTTGCTTGCCTTCTGCCGTGAGACTGACGGGATGGCTACGAGTATTTGAGCTTTCGACGAACTGCTTTTTGTTGACAGCAACCGCCCACGAGAGGACACACCTGGAAGCTTGCGAAAACTCTTGAAAAATTCCCCAAATTCCGGTCATCTTGCGGCGGAACTTTCAGCAGCAGAGATTTAATCCTACTTGCCACGCCTAAGCAAAATTTAGAAAAGAACCTAATAGACAGCTGGAGTGCCTATCACTTGTCAATATTATTTTACCTGAGTTTTTTTAATGTACCCAGGTCAACATAAGCTGTAAAGCTAACATACTCTTTAATCAATTCATCATGACCTAACGAATAATGAGCTGTTCGTTGTATACTGTGTTTTTTACCACACCAATTTGGATCCTACCCTTAAATCAGTTGTATAGGCTGTTCAAAGTACACACCGTTTGAAAACCATGCTTACAGATTTTCTTCACGTGGTGTTGAACCTATAGATACCTGCATTCAGCATGTGTTGTCGTATAAAAACCATACGTTTTTTATTAAAATTGAGCAAGGTTTTAGTGAAATTAGCGCTGCTTAGAAAACACTTACGAATGTACATTTGCGAGTATGTTGATGATGATATCTGTCCTTGAACAAACGTTTTTGACCATGGTGAACTTCTGTGATGTTTTATCACACTTAAAAAGCATCACATAGGAGAAAAAAACTCGTAAAAGCTGTGTCATCATGTGATAAATCGAACAAAAATCCAAACAAAGTTTTCCTGGTGAAATAAAACCCGCAGTGCAACAATACAGTTGTATTCTTACATCAACCACAAAAAGATTAAATTTACGAGGGAAACCTGCGTAGCTTAACTTGAAGTCGCACAAGAGCAGCGATGTATGTTTTCAAAATTTTGCGGGGAACCGAGGATGTTCAACTATCTGAGAAAGTGCGGAAAATTATTATCGGGATTTAAAAATAAACTTTAATTAATCATCAACTGCAGACATTTTTAATGAAGCACTTACCCAAATTAACTTTCGTTACAATGACTGCAAAAGCAGATAAACTTTTCATATTGCCAGATGGCGAATACAGTTTTGCGGGACTTCACAAAATTTAAATTTTATCTGCATCCCATTGCTACAAGGTATACCTTGTTACAGAACCGTCGCCAGAAAGTCTTCAATAGAGGGGCTTTGGGTTTGTGCGGTGGGGCTTGACACTCTAAATATTGACAAAAACTAACTGACATATAGTGTTTCATGTTTCAATTAGGGGTGACTTGAAGCTTTATTTGGTGGGCTAAGCCACCAAAAGCCCCCCCCCGTGGCGACGGGACTGCCTTGTTACCCTTCACGAATGAAGTTTTCTAGTTCGGTACCACGAATTGTAAGCTCTGCTTCAGCTGTTATATATTTTCCTTACTGCTATAAACATCCCTATAAACATCCCGTTCCTAATAAAAACATCCTGTATGCTTAAAATCTGAAAGTCTATTTGTTTATTTAGTGTTTTAATGTTTATAATATTTTTTAGGTTTTATTCAAAATTCAGAAAGACTTTTTGCTTTGTTGTTGCAATTCTATAACCTAAATTTACCGTAAAAACTTGTGTGATTCTTTTAAATAAATGTAAATTTGTTAACTATACGTATAATGAGAAGTATACGCATGGAAAGCAACATCTCAAACAGCTCTCAAGAACTTTACGTTAACACGTTGTTTTATTCACCGTAATAACTAGAAGTCTCCGACACATCTCAGAAGCATTGTAACTTGATGCATTGAAAGCACTGCTGTCGGTCGAAGAGCCTTAAATATGTTAACTAAGCAACAAAACAAAAGAAAATTTTCTACAAAATTTTAGCTTTGCAGTTGGATGCTTTATATAACGCAACTGTTAGTTCACTGGTTAAGCTAAGTGACTTAAATTTACATTTAAGGTCAAGACTTCATGGTCTATTCTGCTGCGCTGTTGGCACCGGCAGCATCTGAGGATTAAACCCTTTTGTACATGTCGGGCGCAAAGTGTCTGCTAGTAGTAATTTTGACAGCTATTTTAAAACAGTAATGAGTTTCGGAGCCATTTGGACGTGTAAAGCTTTGATACGTGCTGTATAAACACGACGGTCTCTGTCTATTAACAAAACGCCAACGTTTACTTCAACTTTTTCACGCCGTTTCGAGATATTCTTACGTCTCGCAGAGACATTAAGAAACACGATAGTGAGGCACAGATTTTCAATGAATAGAAAATACTAAAACCTTGACTTACGTTTCATTATCGAGCTTGTCTTCCCAATAACAAAGATGAAAAGCTCTAAAAGTTTGTGAAAGATTTAGAAGCTCGTTTAGTTGCGACAGAATGTTTGGTAGTCCGGAATAAACTCCCATCGCCGAAATTCTGTGATTCTCGGATTGTTTTTCTTTATTTGGATTTGTCGGTTGCAGAAGAAGGCGTAACAAAAAATATCTAAAATCCACACAACAACAAAGATATCATTTGCAAGTAAGGTGCCTGTGTCCTCCTCGACAGGATGTGGAAACAACTTCCATTCTAAACAAATAGCACTTCCTCATGTCCAAATTAAGCTGTTACAGGCGCATATCTAGGGATAAAGAAGTTGGTAGGCTTTAATTTTTAAATTTTCGTATGAAGCGCTAGCAGTATATGTAGATAACCGTATTTGTAGATTTTCTGTGGTTTAATGTGAACTCAAATATTAGGATACTGGAAATGATTTACAAGCTTTAGTATTCAGCACGAAAATATGATTTTCAGAAAATCTATATTGGCACATTCAAGATTATTTAAACGTATTTGTTGGTGTGTGGCTTTACATTTTATTTTTTGTGTTTTTAAGAAGAAATTTGCAATGCTATCAAAACGAAATTAATCTTGCCCTTTAAGACCATCTGTTAATTTGCGTTTCAAGACCATTTAAAAATTAAGATTTTTTGGAAAATCAACTTTCTGAGTGGATTTTTTTCGGCTGACCGACCCAAAGCAAGAAACATCCAAAAATGAAATCAAATCCTTTTGGGAGGCAGTCCGATTCGCTCGATACCCGTACAGTACCACTCCCAGATGTAAAGAACTCTGAAAATGATTTATAGGAAATAAAACTAAAAGCACAAAATTGGATACTCTGTCAGTATTGTCGATACTAGCCGAAAGTTTCTAAATTTTGATGAGAGAACAGAGACTGACAATATTTCTTGACCTATAAAGTAAAGAAACTATCGAGAGAAATGAGATAAGAAACCAACAAAACAGGAGCAAACTATTACGAAAACAGTTAATAAGAAGACTGCTTGCGCTGTTTTTGGATATTTTTAAAACCCCGGTGCTTTCCAACAAACAGATTAATATTATTGATGCACTCGCAGAATCGCTTGAAACACTTAAGCTTATTTTGTTGGTGCACACAAAAATGTTCTCCGCTTGCCATCGGTGTCTTGAAATAGAAAATGAAATTGTATTGAGTATGCGGGTAAAATAAATGAAAGCTGGTCTCGCATTGATACTACATCTCTCTTCTGGTTTCGTGACAAATCAGTGGTGTAGTTGGAGGTAAAGCGGGACACCCAGCTTTCCTATTACCTTTAGAGGGGGATCGTTTACCATGTGGCACCAACATATTTACGGTTACGTCGTGTTTTTAGTGAAATTACTCAGTTAATTTTATCAATTACAATCACTCTAGCAAAACATGTTTTTTCCTAACTGTCCGTTTCCCGCCTCATGTTTTATCACTCCCTACTGAGGCAACCTTGAAAATTTTTCAAAAACAGGAACAAACACTTGCAAAATCAGCCCAAAAGCATTATTTATCTTATCTGGTGAAAAACAGCTGTTTTTGCTAGCAATACAAAAAAAGGCCTTCGGCCACGCACAGGACTTGCAGCCCTCACGCATGTGTACAGTCTTATTAGAACGCTTGCTGTTTAGGGTGGGACATACACTCGTAAACATGGAAAGTGAAATTCCAGCGTTCTTGTCAAATTTGATCACACTTTTAACAGCAGCTAATTACGTTGCTTACCAATAGATTGTCAACTAAAATGCACAACAAACTTTTTATATTTCAACTACGTAGGAATTGCTTTCATTTTACGCATTTATCGGATACGTCACTGTGAGGTCAAGGCTGCAAGTACTTTTGCGTTATAATCACACCGATCGCAAGTTGTGGGAAGAAACGTTGTGCTGAAGCTGTCGAAACCAAGTTGTAATTTCAAAAGTGTTTTGTTTTCAGGGACTTATAATAATATTCGCATGCGTGTCTGCTGTTAAATTCTCTGAACGGATTACAAGAAGTTTGAAACTTCAAGCATTGTAATTGCACCTTTGCGTTCAGATAATCCTTTGACTTGAAAGCAAACGTTGACGTCGTCAGCTGCAAAACACTCTCAGCAAAATGCTTGATTTAGAAAAGCTGTACGTGCTACAGGTGAAGCGTGATTTTGCGTTGTCAGAAAACTGCTATGACTGCTCAGCTAATTGTGAAATTCCTTGTACGAGTGGTAAAAATTTGTAAAATATTTTGACCTTGATAACAAACTAGAATGTGACCTATCTGATTACCAACGATGGATAAATTTCTATTCGGATTCTTACAATGTACATGGGAAATCTTGTGAGCCCAAGGAATCCCGCTGTCACGGTAGGGAGCTTGGAGGTCTTAATCTCAAACGCAATGTCACCGAATTGATCAAATAATTAATTTTTTTTGAATTTTGGAACAGATCTTGGACATGCAAATTTTTTCTTAAGTCCTTGTCTAATTCGAAAGCTCTCGTGAAAGATTTTTGCAAAAATGGCGTCTGATCTGGAGCAAGACTAATTTTTAAATGGCTCCCAATACTCATTGTACTGTACAATACAGTAGCCTAATGGTAAAAAAAATTATCTGTTAAATCTAAACCAAAATCTTCGTCAAGGTTGATATTTGGCTGCTTCTTCTTCGTCGTTTGAGCGAGTTCTTTCAATCCACTGCTGGGTTGCACTAGATCTTTGGGTAGGTATTGAGCAGCCATTCAATTCTTTCCTCATCCAGAACCGTCAGGCCATATGTTCCATGGGAAGGTCGATGGATTGGACAATGAAGGACAATTCATGGTCAACGGTCTGTGCTTCTGAACCACGTTTATAGATGCATTCTTTGTCTGTTGTTATTTAAGAGAGGTAAATATAAAACAAGCTGATTACTGTCTGCGGATGCAATATTTGTTACAGCAGATAGGCTTGTGCTATTTCATGATATACATTGAAAACTCAGCGCTGATAAACCACAGCTGTCGTTTCAAAGCAAACTAGGAAATTGCCAGATTTTCCCACCAATCGTTGTACCAGCCAAATAAGGTAGCTTATCAGTTTGGAAAGGTAGTGGTTACGTTCAATAGTTCCTTTAAACTTTCAGTTACACGACTTGAGTAAGGCGGCACTTACCTCTGAAAAATCTGTCCAATACACGATCAGTTTCCTGCAGAAGCTGCCAATGAGTTTGCTAGATTCTTGCCCCGAGTTATGAGTTTTCAATAATGCATTCCTATTTTCACTTCTGCCTTTCCTTTCAATGTTGCCATCAGGCAATAGAAAATAAACTTCCAAACAAATAGAGCACTTTTGCACAGCCCAGCGGCAAATCGAGAAATGTTGGTGAAAGCGATTGCATTTGTGATTAAGGCTGGGCATTTCTCACGGGAGAAAAAACAACGGAACCAGACCCGCAACCAGGTGAGTGGGTGGGTGGGGCAACCGGGAATTTGGTCCCCCGAAATTTTATAAAACATGCTTACTTGTAACAAGCAACAACAACTTGCAATCGTTTTGTAACCCCTCCCAAAAAATATCGGCTGATTACGGACCTGAACGGAACAGTAGTATTATCACGAAAGAATGGCATTGTTGATAGTATTCGATAATTTTATTATTTTTTAAATTTTAATATTTAAACCAGACACAAAGACCATAGAGCATAAGCACACACTGTCTGCACAACGCAGGTTGATAATAACAGACACAGAATGTTTTGCAAGGGCGTTAGGGGTAGGACCACAGGATTACACACATTTTTCTTAAAACAGTTGTTCATTAATTCGTAACACTTTGTACAACACTACATTACAGACATTTCTTAACACAGTTATTAGCTAACTCGTAACACTTGGTACAACACTATACATCCAAGATAGGACACGAAAATCTCAGTAAGAATTAGAATCCAACCTTGGCCATGGCCAGCAGGTGAAGTACGAATGCCTTGTGGCCTGCACACGTTCTCAACTAACACTGTAACATCTGAGCACTCAGTCACCAAGTGAAATGCGGTTGCAGTGTTCAAAGCACAAGGACCAGGCCCGTAACTAATAATATTCGAAGGACGCTTGTCAGGTTCACACAAAGCTAATCGCTTTCTGACGAACACAACCGTCCTGCGACAGAAGAAACACTTGCTCCATTGTTTCGCAATGACCATTTCCGCTGGTAATGCCTTCAACGCAGTAATGCTGCGAAGAGGTGAGGGATTACCAAGTTGGAGGGCTAACTGCACAGGTTGTGCCCGCAGCATCTACTGGTACAATAACACTGTGTTTGCATAAATCTTCGAATGCCATGTAATAAGTCAAAATTGGACAGAATTAATTTACCGATCAACTAAAATATTGGAAAAATCAAACATTAAGTCGAAATTTTTCCAAGTACAGTTCCTGGGTTTGATCACAGGTTGAATCGCCAATGAACAATCGTGAACAAACATCACATGATCTTGAGGCGAAGTTAACAGGTTCAATCATCAGCAAGATGACCAACAATGACAATAGTGAGCTAACAATGATAATAATGACATGACAACATAAGCAGGTATGTTCACGCACAGGGTTGAATAGAAAATTTGTATTGTTTATAAACGGGGAGGGTTCACCCGTGGTTTTGCGACAACGTGACATCTTTCCGCAATCTGGCGGAAGTAGAAATTGACCCAAAACCCCCCACCATCTGTTTTGTATCGTGCCATGTTCTCCATGGAATAAAAATGTAGGTGGTGATAATTTTGCAACGTCACTTACAGTGAAACAGGATCCTTAGAGGAACAACGCAAACGTTTGGCCGAAATCAGTTCAGTAGCACGCCAACAAATATTTTGCATATACACCCGACAATACACAGTGTTATATAACGGGTTAATCTCGCAGTGGGGTATTTCCATTCGTGCATACATCGTTGCGAAAGCCAACAATTCCATGACAGTAAAAAGTGACAACACAGCACACCGGTATACTTCGGTAACTTGATTCAACACTGACCTCAGAATCCTGCATAACCATGTTGCTGCTAATGGTGGGTCACAAGCCCACTACATTTTGAGAATTGGTTTGGGGGTGCTTTGGAGTACCTTGATATGACAGAAGCTGAACTGGATGCAATATTGACTGAGTCAGAAGATGACATTTTATTGTTTGATCAGTTAGACTGCGTATTGCAGGCCATTAAATCTGTGCGTTTTGATTGGTCCCAATGTCCTATACAGAGACTACAAAATCATTTGCAGGCCAAGGGTTTGAAGATAGATGTTTTAGAAACTAATCCCATGTTTTTCAAGGCGTTCAAGCAGAAAATGTAGAAAGAATTTCAATATTCCTTTTTCTGATATTGTCAACTTCTTCAGTATGTGAACATACAAAATTTTCGCTGGTAAGTCATGCGGTTTTAGGAATTTCTTGTAAATACACCAATAGATGAGAACACTTATGAGTGGTTGAAAACATTAATCGACATGTAAGCTGGCCGCAAAGAATAGTTAATTTTATTAAAAAGAACACAAATTGGTCATGGAACAGGTAGAAGAGCAAATACTAATTGAAAAATCTTTTTGTGTAGATTATCTGGGGCTTATACAATTAAAATGACAGTAAAGACCACTAAAAGCTGTGTAGAAAAGTTGATAGCAGAAGGATTAAATGTTTCTGAAATCACAGTATTGACACCGCTTGTGATTTCGACATCAACTCAATTGCACAGTGACGAGGTGGATCAAGCCTTTCAAGTTGTTGAAACTGACCTAGCAGGTTTAAGTTTAAAGACGCTGTTTGAGAACTATTTGTAAGATATTGGTTGTACTAAGGATGAAGCCAAAGCAGTTGTGTCAAGCCTTGAAAAAGAAAAGTTTATTAACTGGCGAACCAGCTTGTGCATTACAAGTGATCAAAAGTGTGAATTTTGATTGGGATCAGTGTCCTATAAATGTGCTGTAAGATCATTTACAGGAGAAGAATTTAGAATTAGAACTTTTGGATGA
>JGI24158J21664_10006722_pt1 | contig 15191 bp, 6 predicted proteins | sample Ectturendosymbi3_FD_21664 | JGI IMG/M metagenome (IMG submission 21664) | reverse complement strand
CAACGTTTTATTGTTAAACCGAATGTCTAATGCACAACTTTTTTTTGTTGAGTCGAATGTCATTTGTATATCTGAAGAAATAAACGCATGAAACATTTAAAAATATATTTTCAGTTTTTTCTACACATTGTGTTAAAATTTGAGATCATTTGAAAAAAACATTCAAGTTTATTGATTGATTCATTGTTTTATATGACTCAGGTAGGCTAATAAGCACAAACAATGCAAAAAGCTATCGTGCTAAAAAGAACTAATTTTCAGTGGAACTTAGAATGAATGAAAACACAATGGCAAAAGAACAGATCAAGGTAAAAAGAGATTGTCACTTTATCGCATATCTGTTCCAGTTGTTACAGCGGACCGGTCAACGTTTGACAATTTTACCGCGGCCCTGGAGTACTCTATGCATGGTCATTATTTTTCTCTCGCTCTATGCACGCAACAGTGCTACCATGAGAAGAATCGACCAATCACATGCCTAGAAAGCGATTGGTGCATCACCAGTATACAGTTTGTAATCACGCGTCCCGAGGGTTGGGGACCAGTGAAATAGTCAACCAACCAGGTATACCTAGAACGGAAACTAGCCCCACTTCAAACTTCTTGACAAGCGGTAGAAAAGAACAGTTGAAAATAAAATACGCACAGATAGAAAACGAACAAACACAGAACACGTTAAGGAAAAATTACAGACGAAAAGACATGCCTATGTACACATGGGAGTGGATCTAGTCTCATATTGAGGAAATTCGGTGTGGTCAAAAATGTTAGACACCGTAAGAACTGAAAAAATATTGAAATAAAAAAACACTGGAGTGTAATTTTACCCGTAAAAATGGGATGTGTACAACAGAGAATAATAAACAAAAAATACATAAAAATCAACAACTTAGATTTATCAAATTACTAGCACCAGTAGAGGTAGCATCAGGGCCGCAACCATTTTTCTATTTTCGGGAGAAGTGGTTGTAACTTGTTGTTGCACTTTTTTTGGGGAGGGGCTAAATGGCTGCCACTTGTTATTCGTAACAACTAAACAGGTTTTTCAAAATGTCAGGGTAGGGCAATGGGCAGTTGCCCGGTTGTCCCCCCCTTGGTTGCGGGCCTGGGTAGCATTGTGTTCCTTTTGGAGTGAAATGTTACGTAAACACATCATTGTTTTTCTTGTTCGTGTGATAGGTGCCTCTTGAAGGTAAAGGTAGTGGAAGACTCACTGGAGTCTGGTATTAAAATTAGTAGATTGCACAATGAACAGAGTTATTGGAATCTCTATATTTCACAGAATTGTCTAGATGAGAAAAAAGGATAAAAGGACAATGCGCACAAGTAGATTCAACTTAAGAAGTCATACAGAGAGTATCCTAAGATGTACCAAATTTAGGCTCCAGTAATCATGCACTAATTTTAAAGCCACTGTTAATATTTTGAATTGTTTAAAAGCATACCGCAACACCTGAAACAATCATACTCTCAGCTCCTCCGTGCAGAAGTTTAGTTGAAGTAACGCTTTGCCAGGTTTTCACTGAGGATGCCTGTAGGCCTAATTAAAGCTACTGATTCCTTCCGATAGTTCGCCTACCAGAGGTTTGTTCGTGCTGCGCTGTTGCACGACCAGCCAAAGTGTTTCCTTTTGCGGCAGTCATTATTTTGCGCTGTAACATCTGCTCAGCTGCTCTCGCTACTGCTACCTGGACAAGCCATGACTTATTTGCTGCTGTTTCTGACGTTGATCAGCCNAGCAATTGCTGGTAAGTTTTGATTGTACGCTGTTGCAGGCGCGCTCCGGAGCTAGCGGTCGACTTTGCCTTGAGATAAGGTAGTGGTCAGCTCAATGACTAGAAAAGCAGGAAATTGCTAGTCAGTTTCCGAGACCGTTTTAGATATAAATTTCCCGGGTTTAATTTGCCAACATGGGGACGAAAGAAATTTAAGTTTGACAAATTAAATATCCAAAACGAATAAACCAATACTAATTAGGACACGAAGAAATGGTATAGGAGAAAGTCGATGACTCCAGAAAACACAATCTCGGAAAACTTTGAAAGCACGAAGCTATAGGTTCAAATTAGCATTGATTATAAACGTTTAGGGTTGGTGTGATATATGCGAGAAGTGCAGAGTAAATTAAGTTTTAAGTTCAACAACACCGAGGTACATTGGATAATGAACAGCACATGGGGGCAGATCTTCTCCAATTTTGATCAGCGCAGGTGGGTCCGAAGTTAATGATATTAGACACAAATTTACAGATCACTTTGTCATTAACAAGCTTTCACGCAAAATGGTTCAAGTTAACTTGGAAACTGTGCTGTGAAATAACCAATTTCTACTTTGCAACTAGCGCCAGCTGGCGGGTTAGGTCTTTAAGAAGTTGCAAAACGGACTCATTCCATTCGTCAGGCGGTTACCGCCTTCTGACGGGCCGATTTGATATTGAAAAATTAGAGTTTTGAAAGACATACCGTAAAAGATTGCTCCAGGAGCTTTGCTGCTTCAATTTTTGCATTTAGGCCTATGACGTGAAATAGGCATATTCTAGCTCTTTTAAGAAAAGTATTTGTCACTTTCTTGCTCTCTTTCGTACTTTTTCTTGCTGTCTCTCCACTAAATTTTACCAAAGTAGGCTGTAGTTCTTTTGCCGAAAGAATCACAGCGTTTGTGCACACATTATAGTTTTTTCACGATTTTCCAAAATTCATGAAAACCGAGTAAACTACAGTAGTTACAATCAGCTCTTTAATTACCTTGGGGTATTTGCGTCAAGAGGTTAGCGACAGTACCCTTACAATATCATCAAAACTATTTTATAGATTTGCCTCTTCCTGGACACTTGGAACCAATCGGCTCTCACACATCTCCCCTATTTGTTGAGACTCACTTCTTTGTGCCACCACCACATGAGTTCTTCGCTCGCTATGTAAGTGCATCTAGACCGGTTGTTTTTAAAGGAGCTGCCAAAGATTTTCCAGCATACCAGAGATGGACTGATGAATATCTCAGGTAAGAAGTCATATAATCATTGCCATATTCCGTACATAGAAAAAAAAAACAGGAAAAGAACACACCTCTCAATACCCAACTTCTTTGTAGAATGTGTTCTTTATTACACAAGTCAGTACAGCGAAACTTTATTAAACTCCTTTTTGTAGAAAACGTTCTTGATCTGAGGAGAGGGTCTGACCGAAGCTACTTTCACTGATGTATTTAGACATAATTTAGTGAAGTTATGTATTTAAAAGGCCTTTCGACCAGTGGCGTACGCAGAAAATGTTCATGGTGGGGATTCATTCAGTGGCATACGTATGGTGTCATTTGTATTTGGTGTGCGTTGTTTGTGACGGCATGATATGATGTCATTTTCATGTTTTCCAAACCAACGTTTTGGCGAAGTTTGCGCTGATCAGCCACAGCAGACAAAATGAAGGCAATTGTTTAGGATAAAGTGAACTATCTCGGAAAACAATCTTAACATGCGTAGTGGGCGAAAGGTCCGCAAAAAGTGGTAAGAGGATTTCTGGATGTAGATGATAATCCAGGTTCCCGTCAAAACCTAGTTATTACATTTTGGCCCATTTGCAATGTTACTTGAAATTTGTATGCAAATTCATTCCGTGATATTTGCATTAAGTCGACAAACTAACAAGCTAAATGTATGCGAAAACAATTAATCACCTCTGCGCAGGTAATAACGTTTTTGTAAAATATCAAGCTCAAGGGGGGGGGTTAACCCCAACTCCTCCCCTTGCGTACGCCCTTGCTTTCGACACAGAGAGAGTTTCGCCACTCTCAAGCGCTTGAATCCACTTGCATTTTCGAAGCATTTGTTGGCAACACAAAAAAGTTGCATACGTAGTGCGATAAGTACACTGGTATTTCAATCTTTTTTTATTACCATAAACTATCTAGTAAAAGCATAGCTCTTTTGCAACAAAATAATGGTTCACACAGTCAATGGATCATACAGCATTGCATAGATAATAGGCTATTTGATCGCCATACTGTTTTTCCAGATCGCCGTACTGTTTTTAAGGCATTGCTGGAAGGCAATACTCACAGAACGAGAGTTCGACAGGCAAACACACTTTTTACGAGTGAGGTTTGATGGCTGTAAAAAGTTCCTGTAGTTATGAAGATTCAAAAAGCATAATGTTTGTAATTCAGTATATTATATAGCGACTTTTGTTTGAAGCAATATTTCAAGGAAACCTTTCCTTCGACATTTTTGTTGGCAAAATAAAAAGCATTAGTATAACTTGCCAGTTGGCAATGAAGTATTTTGAAATACTGTTTTATTTTTTCAAAGTAGTACATTGTCAGCACTCAACACACAAAGAGCTTGTTTATGTAAATAAAATGCGTAAATCGTACGAATTCTGTAAGTTTGTATTTCGTATATCTAATCCGACAATGAAGTTATATCAGCCACTTATTTTTCTTGCAATATGCTTTACGCACCTTCACCAGTCTTATAATTCTGATACTGTACTTTCTTGACAGGAAATTTTTGATGGAGCTGGCTTCGAACCTGAAGCTCATTTTGTTCTGAATGTCTCCAGAAAACCAACCCTTGTGTTTCAAACTGTTTTATTTAAGATTAACAGTTCATGTAATGCAAACAAAAGAAAAACTAAAGCCATAATTGAAATTCGCAGACGCAGTCTAGTGCTGCAGGTAGAAGTAACAGAGGTTTTCCAGGATGTATGTCGATAATGAGATTTTAATACACTGATTAAATCTATTCAGGTTTTAAGTGAAAAGCTCAAATCGAAACTCTGCACTACGTTTGATGTAATTTTTTTATTCCTTGTCGCAAAAACACAGCTTAATTCTTTAGGTTTTTGCATTGAAACTGGTACTTTTCACTTTCTGAGAAGCAAAAGTTTTTCATGAGTTGTGGTGATTTTGCAGAAAGTATGGTAATTGGAAAGTTATAGTTGAAGATGGAAAAAAGGAGGACAGAGAAAGACCAACCTACACGATATCCCTTCATGACTTTTTGAACGGTTACAAAAATAATGACACCTACCTCGTTCAGGACGTTGTTCCACCAAACCCAATGACAGGTTAGAGCAAAACGATGAGTTTTTTTCCGTACGATCTAACATAGTAGTAGTATGGCGCTAATCCGAGAGTGCTGTAGAAAATGTTTCAGAAAAGTTGCAGTCGCAAAACTATGTAAAGCAAACGTTTGTAATCACGCTTGATAAAGAAAACAAATCACCAATCATACTGCAAATTTTTTCCTAAGTAGCGATGTTGAAAAGCGTCTTCTATCTTCGCCCCTCTTTTCCGTTATATCGTTTATCTCTCCAGTTGCTCACCCAATCCACTGTTCACAGGCATGCTATTTCCCTGTTTTTCGTTGTTGGTTTTTTACTTATTTTATCTGACGTTGATTCGATGCATTTTGCTACTTTTGTTTTATTACACGTGAAACGTCTTCAATTAAAAATTGATTTGTGCTAGCAACAGGGCTGGCTGAGCAGTTAATCCATACGGTCTTTCGCCAATCCGTTGTTATTCAAATATGTTGAAAGACATATAACATTTGCTAGACCTGAAGTTTTTGATGTTTGTATATTCTCATCAGCATGCAAGTAATTTTTGCTTTCCGATGATGTTGCTTTTACTCTTGTTGCATTTGTGTTATTTCGTGATTTGAGTCACAAAAATGTATGAACAAACCGTCAGCATTACTATCTCCAATTTCTTGAATGACGTGAGCTTTCACTGCTGTTGAAAATCTTGGCCACACCAAAACTTCAGCATAAAATTTCGACGCAAAAGTTTTCAAAACTGTTTCCTTTTCGTTTGTGTCACAGTGAGAATCACAAATGAAACATGCAAAACTTGAAAATTGAACGTTGAGGAGTATTTACTGTGTAATGGGATCTTTGCTTCTTCCACTTTTCAGTTGTTCCATAATTCGAATTAACGCTTCCCTGTGCAGTGTTGCGTATAGAGTATGTAGGAACTTTCAAGGCGTGCAAAAACCAAGGAATAATTTTTTAACTCGTAGTAGTCGCATTCTTTCCTGAAAAATAAAACCACTCCCTGGTATTATGCAACAATCTTCGAAAACGTGACGAAGAAGCAAAACGAACATTATAAAAACGCATCAAGTATGAAAAGGAGTGACCATAACTAACAGGTTAAATGTCACAACGTACAAGCAACACGACACGTATGAAACAGTTTACGGAAAATAACCAAATTAACAACACGTACCTTCATTTTTAATTGGGTTGCTGTGTGAGATTGTTTTCAACACCAGATTATCTCTTCTGCTATAGCGATCCACACATCTCCGCCGGTTATGGTTAAATTTGAAAAAAATGCGTAAAATCAGGGAAATTTCTGTATGGCTACATTAAGCAGATTACCGTGCTATATGTGTTATTATGTCAGGTGTTTTTTTATCAGTAGTGTTTCTTAAATGTGACGCGACTGCCGCCGAAAACAACTGTACGCGAATATTGTAACATGAGGTGTTTTGACAGTTCAGTTTCATATACAGGAAAAAAAACAGTTTTTGAAAATACACTGCATACAATACTGTTTGCGTTAGATAAATAGCTCAAGTTACGCCTTTTATTCCACATAGTAATAAAACTCTTCCATCAAGCAGTTATGCTCGTGGTCAAAACAGAATGCCAAAGAGCATATGCTTCAGCTAAGGTATATTCGTTTCGTTTCGAAACATTTTTGCACTTTGTTGCAGTTAGATTTGTTTAAGTACTTGTCAACTTGTTTTCAGCATAATGAGCTTTTGTTTTTGTTTAGTGCTGTGCTGTTTACCTATTTAACTCATTAAACGAATTGAGATATTCTGCACATTGGGAAAAAAACTTTTCATAGAAGGTTTGAAAACGCTTTCGAAATGCTAATTTTAATTATATTCTATTCTATTCCGAATTGATGTTATTTGGGTCAAAATTTAGTACTTTCCTCTTAAACACAATACCACACACATGACAGTCCGCGCTTCCGTAGACAACTGGCAAGACAGCGTTGGCGAAAACCGTGACGTAAAAGTGCAACTTCAAACCAGTCTGCGAGAGTCAAGCATTTACGTATACACCTTATCAGCGCGCTTAGAAGATTTTATGACAAATCAAAAAACGTTTGTTAAGAAACCAGAACGCCGATACTATCTTCAGATATGNTAAGAAATTTTTTGTACAAAATTGTGGATGAACTTTCAAAAAATGTTCTTTGAACCTAACCCTCTCCTTCATGAGTTATTTGTCAATATATGGATATCAACAAAAATGGAGTGTTTATTAAAAAACAGATGAAGCTTGATAATCGCATGAACACAGTCTTTTTCCTTGCTCTCTCCTTTTTACGTAACTCCCACCTTTTTAAATATCATGCAAATAAACCAACACAATGTCTGTTTTTCGTAATCCATCTCCAGAGGTGCACTGTTTCATCTTGTGGGTTCATCAGTGGAGCACAGAGCAGAATCACATTTGCATTTTCATTTGGCGTTTGCAGTACATCAAGCGCAGTTACTCGCGATATTTTATCTTTTAGAGGAAATCCTACTTCCAAAATGCATACAGTGCGGTGGGTTTCAAGATAATATTCAGTCGGCCGTCATGTGGTTTTCTTCCGGAGGAACAAAATCCACCCTCCATGCGGACTCTGTCGATAACTTGGAGTGTATGTTGGACGGCTGGAAGGAGTACTTGCTTATCAACAAAGTAATCAGTAAACTACATATATTGTCGACATTTAGATCTTTGTTGAAATAGTTAACTGAACTAAGCTATAAGTATTGTGTGGGCGATACGTTTTATTTTTCCACGTGCAATTTTCTAATGATACGTGGAAAAATGTTGGGTCAGAGTACCTAACGGATAATAAATTAACTGAAATACTGCTGGAATGATTCCGTGAGGATGTTGAATGAGCTAGTCTGTTAGTGTTCCTTCAAGCTTGTTTGAATGATCATCTAATCTTATTTGAGTGACTCTACTACTTTCTAGAAAACTTTTAACGCCTTTGTAATGTGTGAATGCGCTTATAACCATGACCACAGTGTTTAAAAATATTTTGTTAATGCCTTTGGTAATTCCCCTTGTGCTTTGGATGGATCCGAACGACAAATTGGGATCCACTGACATCAATTAACCGGTAAATAAACAAATGAACAAACACGTGAAATAAAAATTTATTGAAACACTAAAATTTTCCAAATCAAATCCTTCACAGATAAAAGTGCTTTTTCATGAGTGGACACAATTTTGATGTTTCGTCCTCTAAACCAGTGCTTCTTAAACGAATGTATGGTTCATCCCAGGGTGAATTAAATTTTTGCAAATGTAAACCAACGGATAGGGCTGAATGAATTCTTTTTTATCGTTTTTGTAAACACCGTTAATGTGAACTTTTCTAATTTTTTTCCAATGAACGTTAGTAATCGTGAATAGTAACTGCGGTGAGCTCAGATAGAACTAGGATAGGGTTTTTCAAATTGTACGGATATTCCGTATAATTTTTTACCACATTTAGTGTGTTTAAAGTCTTGCAGTGATTTATTTACTTGGTTATTTCTTTAGTTTTTTTTCAAGCTTTATTCACGATTGATGATTAGTCGAGTGTCTGGCTCATTCGTTCGATGTGTGCACATTCATGGGAGTCGTCACTCGGTATTCCATTCGCACTTTGCAGCCCCGTAATGCGATCATATACCACTACTTAGCACAAGCGAAAAACTGAGAAATGGGGACTACAGTAAAATAGCAGCTAATTACTTTTGTAACTTCCAGAAGAATGCCTGAGAAGTACGTTCAGAAAACATTGTTTTGACAAATGCAGTCGTGAAACTAGACCAGGTAATCAGCAAACGCCATCTGTATCAGCTTCAGGGTTTAAACTGAGTTCAAAAAGGAAGGTTGGAGTCGGGAATATAAAAGTATAAAGGAGGAAATGCGATGATGGATACATCAAACAGGGGTGTTTCTGCCCCAGAGTGAAAAAACCGCCTTGACCCATCTGCTCAATGCATGTTTCGTGATTTTGCAGTGTTTGGCTCCTTCGAAACTACACAATCACTCGCAAACACATACCATTCATCAGATTAAATCCGTGCGATTTTTTAAGAAACCGCAATTGTGCAAGCAGCAAACTGCCATACAATCATTGTTCGTAAATGACTCTGCCAATAAAAGCCTCTTCATTTTTCTTTCCAAATAGCCCCTGTGATTATGATACAAAAGAAGTCATAGAGCGAAGTTGACCATGTGATCAAACCATGTTTGAAGATCGTACCCAATTTGCTGCATGGCAGAAATCATGCTGTGGATAAAGTAAAACGAATAGGCTATACCGATAATATAATGATGGTTCGAATAGCCATGATCGCTGAAGACATCAAGCAGCAGTAAATGGCAAAGCTGATAAAAGCACCTTGCTTTGCCAATTGACGAAACCACAGATATTTAAGGAAGACGCTGAACTGATCGTCTATTGTCGGTTTACAGATAAACGTGTTGAGAAAATTGTTCAAGATTTTTGTTTTGCCTTCCAGTTGAGGTGCAATCTAATGGGGAATTATATTTTTCTGAACTTAGCGACTTTTTTCAGAAGGAACATTTATCGTGGTAGAAATGTTTTGCTGTACTGGTGGTTCAGCAGCTGTGATAGGAAAACACAAAGGCGCCACTGCACTCATTAAACAGAAATCACAAAATTGCAAGGTTTTGCACTGCATTTTACATCGTTTATTGTTAGTTTCTAAGAAATTAAGAGCAAAGTACTTTGAAGAGGCCAGCGAGCTTGAGAAATTGATGAGTGATGTATTGAAGATTGCCACTGATCTTTGTTCTAAAGCACAAACAAATCGATTGTTTTCTAAGTTCTACAATGAAATCTGTGCAGACAAGAAAACTCTGCTTCTGCACAGTGAAGTTCAATGGCTATCATGAGGTGAAGTTCTTCAAAGAGATTTGTTGCTGAGAAATTAACTTTGTTCACGTTTAAAATCACGACTTGATATAAAGACAATGTTTTTTGAAGATGAAGTTTGTTTGTCAAATTTGTGTTTCATGGCTTTAATCATTTCATTCAATTAAATTCGTCACTTCAAGGTAAAGCTGATTTTCGATTTTCCCTGAAAATATTACGTAGCTCAGGGAAAATCAATGCCATGAAATTGAACATGGCACAGCAACGCTCACAAAGGTAACTTTTCAAATTTTCCGCTCTTGGAAAATTATATGAAAAAATGCAATTGAAAAGAAAAAGCACCGGGATCAGAAAATGGGATGAAAACTATATAGCTCTTGAGTGAAGAGTTTGAAAATTGTTTTCCGGAAAATCTGCAATTCTGCAGTAAGGCTTGGAAAATAAGATGTGGATAATTAATACATTCATTGCTGTACATGTGAAACAAGCAACTCTTGGGGTGTTGATGGGAACACTGATGTAGTTACATCACAATTTTTCACGAAGAGCGTGTTTAAAAGCATATCTGTATTACGAGGATTATTGGGTTGGCTTGCTTGAAAACTCAGAGTATAAGGAAATTGCTTCAGACGCTTTTCAACATAAGGTGCTCAGCATGCCTCACAAGCATATGTCAGAAAACGGATTTTCATACTTTGTTGGGCTGAAAGCTAAAAAACGAAATGCGCTGAAATGTGTTGACTCTTCAGTGAGAGTCTCATTGGAAAATTAGGAAATATTTTAACTGTTGTTATGTGGTTTTGTTGCTGTGCGTGAGGTCAAGGTTTTGACTTCGATGACCGCCACGGTCTTTCGTCAATCCTATATCACACAGCACCCCTCTTTATTTACACTGATCAGCTACTGTGTTATTGTGTTTTCATTTGCTCTAATCTTCGCTAATGGTTGGTTTACTGCATGCGATGACTTTTATGGTGCTTCTGCTTATTGGCTGAGTCATATGAAACAATAAACCATTACCATTCGATTTCCACTGAGTACAAATTTGTCGTTGTTTATCAAAATGGATGGGATGACTGCGTTTGTCTCTTAAATAGTTTACATCTCTTGACATGAGATATGGATTAGCTTGTCTTTACTTGTATCACTTGGCTTGAGTAGACCTTGTATAATGTACAAAAATCAAAATAACATTGTTGTGTATAGTTTGGATGTTACATTATTATCATCTCGGCTTTGCATTTGGGTGAATGGAATGTGGCACTGGACAGCAGGGGCGAAAAAAACGAAAAGCACTGCTCTAAACTATACGCTCACGCAGAAAATCGTTGATAAAAAACCGATACTTTAAACAGAGTCTCCAAACGACGAAATGAAGTCCTGAGATGCGAAAACTGTTTCCCTGATTTTATTTTATGATTGGTTCCCATTTTCTGATTTTTTTCGTTAGAACAGTAGCGTAGCCAGCCCAAATTTTTTGGGGGGAAATCTTTTGACTAGCGGCCACAATATTTTGTTTGAGACATCGCCTCTCAAAGCATAAAATGACAAGATATGCCAAAAATTGGGGGGGTTCATGGCCCTCTTGGCCCCCCTGGCTATGCCTATGCATTAGAGATCTTATTGTGTTCACCACATGCCTTTCACTTTATAAAATTATTTTGGAAATCTTGAACAATTTGCCGTTTGTTTATGAAACCTTGTGAAACTTTCTTACGTTCATAGAATCCTAAAAACGTAGGTCTTCAAATGAAAACATACGTACAGCCGTACAGATGTAGCATACAATTGCTCGTTCTCATCGAATGATCAGGTTACATTTGGAATAGACCTGGATTTTTTTATAAACTTGGCTATAATAGACTTGTTGTAATCCAGATCTTCTCCTTGTGTACCCGTTTCTAAAGATGCTCAGGTCTTTATTCACGGAAGTTATGCTTTGCAATGAGCTAATGGGTTATTTAAACTGTGTGCCTAAACTGCAAACAAGGAAATACCTGCTATCATCAGTAACATTTTTAACAGAAAGAGGCTGAAGGCATTGAACTCGACAACGTTGAAAAATATCAAGGTTTAGATGTGGACCGAGTCGATATGGTCAAGTTTCCGGAGATAAGTCTCATAAAATGGTACAAAATGCACGTTGAACCCGGCGACTGCTACTTTGTTCCTTCAGGGTAAGAATTTGTAATTGAACCTAGCGACGGCTACTTTGTTCTCGCAGGGCAAGAATTTGCAACTCTTCAAAGCATCAGGCAAAACGGACGAAATTGTGCGATCTCTGCACGAATGGGGAATTCATATTTTGCTGTAGTTTGTAGAGTTTTGCTGTAGTTTATTAAGGATTTTATTGAGTTTGAATAACACCACAATGTGAAAAAGGTACAAAATTGTATTCCCAAAGCACTGTTGTGTCTGCTTACTTGGTAATTTATCCGACTCCAACTCCAAGCTGCAGAATGGATTAGTTGCAAAAACGCTTTGTTGCACACTTGCCATATTTTTTACATTTTTCTTTCTGTTTTGCAATTATTCCCCGGCAATTTTGTCAAAAACGAAGTTTTTATAAATGCGATAGGTACATGCTAAAAATGTGATTTAATCTTTGCTTGAAATTTGCTCAACACTGGAGTATTTAAAAAGGCAGAAAATGTTTGACTGTCATTTCTACAGATGGTTCCATTTTGTAAATTCGTCGAATACAAGGAACTTGGCAGTCAGCTTTTGGATGAATCACCTCCACAGGGTGGTAAACGACTGTCACTTGAAGGAGAAAAGGAAAATGAGGTTGTCGGAAATACAAGTGTGCGACGAAACAGAAAGCTACAGGTATTTTCATAACTTGAAAACTAAACGCTAAAAACTGAGCCTGCATTGCTTGCATCTTTGTTTTCTACTTCAGACATTTTAGACGAAAGGTGTGCTTTCTTTAGAATTATACAAACACTCACTCTTTTTAGAAACTATCCTAAGGTTGCCAGACGTCCTTAATTGAGCGCAGAGGACTTTCCTTGGATTTGCTATCGAAACTGGTTATGTCTTTGATCCTTGAAAATCATTTTGCTGTCCTTGAAAGTTCTTGAACAGTTGTGAAATTGTTCATTATTGAACTATTGATTACATTGAACATTCAAGAATCAAGATTAAACAATGTAATTGTACTGCCAGTGAACAAGATAGTCCGTACGCCACCATATAAGCTATAGTATTTCAGTAGAACACAACAAAGGCCTGCACATACTGTATGACACCTGTGCTACATGCACCATGTACTTGTACAACGTACATGTAATAATTACTCTGCGTTCTTAATAAATGTGGTTGATTACCCATTGTTATTCAGCAATGTTTGTTTGAAAAAATGTGCTGGCACCACTATATCTAAAAAGTATTCGAAGTAGGCATGTAAATTTCAATAATCACTTGGTTCAGCACGCACCACCAAAGCTGGGAGACTGGGCTCGATTCCCGGTCGGGTCGTACCGAAAACTTGAAAAGCGGCACTTGCAGCCTGTCCAGCCTCGTGCTCAGCGTTGATGGATGGGTGGGTACAAGAGAATAGTTCACGTGCGGTGCTACCATTGACTATCCACCAGTGCAGCATTCATAGCGGAAGCAGCCGCGTGGCCCACCGCGCAAGCAAGCGGAAACGGGCGCCGCAGATCACTCGCAGTCGTGACACTCCGAAAAGAGTATAGAAACTGTAACTGGGTACAAACGAAACTGACCTGAAAGAAAAGACAAAATGTCCTTGAAAAAATTTCAAGTGATCTGGCAACCCTAAACTATTCCCATAAACTCAAATTAATGGNTCCACCAGTGTGAAGAAATCTCTGGTTTTAAAAAAATTAATTTTAATANAACTATTTCAATGGAAAATTTTAGGTTTTCTTAGCTAATCAGTTAACTTGTTTCTCACACTTTGATCTCAGAATGTCCAAAANCCAAATGTTGTTTGNCTCAAATCTTGNTTGTGATCTTTAATTTTTTGTTTATATTCGTTTAGACATAGATGTAGTGGGTAACGATGCTTTTCTCTACATTTCATAGAAAGTAAGGAAAATATCCGTTTTGTTTGCTGTTTTAATTTATTACTTAAATGAAAGTTAAGTTTTACTTGGACAGCTATGGGAGGGAACAACCATTTTGACATTCGTATTGAATGAAGCTTGGTTTGAAAAGAGCTTGGAAAGAAGGAAGTTGATCAGAGCAGGTTTTAAAGCTACTCCATGTGGAACCCCAAGTCCAGTTTTATCCTTTAACTAACAGTTTTTCCAATCTTTTTTACCAGTTGAGCACTATTGAGACGGTGTTTATTGAGAGAAAAGTATAGTGAGCAGCTGAACAAAGCATTGAGATTATTAATAACGAAACAACTTCCCTTTCAAAAATCCTTTGCATGTTTGTTTTTTTCTTATGTCTCAAATACGCCTCACATTTTTTTCATAACTGAGGAGTAGCCTATAAATTTAAGGTTTTCACGCAATTTTCAGCATTTTTCGACCTAATCAATGTTTGAAGATTTGAAAAAGGTATAGGCTACCTTCAAGAACGTTTTCAAGCTTTATTAACATGAGATTCGCTTTTGAGGGAATATAACTGCGTGCACCAAATATCACTTCAACATACTGAGACTATGATCCACTGTGTTCATGTTTTTTTCAATTTATAAAAGAGTATCGTGCAGTGGCGTAGCATGGGGGGGGCAGGGCCCCGGGCGGCACCTTTTGGGGGGCGGAACTTTGCTGATTAAAAATTAATTTTTGAAATTAGTTTAGAAGTTCTAGCTTTTCGTTATCGTTTTTAAATTAATTTTTTAAAGTTTCAAAAGTTTTAACTCTTTTCAATTTTNGTGCTTAAAAAGCCCTAGACCAGTGGTTCTCAAACTGGGGTCCGCGGNCCTTTGGGGTTCCGCGAGACAATTTTGTGGGGACCGCGAAACACCTTCCAAAAAAATCAACATGACGCTCCTGAAGAAAAAAATTTTGTGTNAAATAAAATTTTCGGGCAACTTATTTTTCCAAAGCAAACTTAACAAACACAATTTGGAGCTATGGTAGCCTAATTCTATTGCGGAACCAAACAGTCTCGCTTGCAAAAGCGGGAATTATATAGGATGCGGATAAAGAGGTGAGTTCTCAAATGTTTTTCAGAAGTTAAAGTCAAGGATAAAAGATAATTGAGTAAGTCACAAGTCAGAATCAAAGTTTCAAAAGTACCAACAAGTTTTCAGAATCCTAGTCCGAGTTAAAATTTAACCCTGGATTACTACCAAC
>JGI24158J21664_10006720_pt1 | contig 15193 bp, 10 predicted proteins | sample Ectturendosymbi3_FD_21664 | JGI IMG/M metagenome (IMG submission 21664) | reverse complement strand
TGTACTTTCCACGATGGGTGTAAGCAAGGAATCGATCAGCAAATTTTTAATAGGAAATCGATTTCACGTAAAATTACGCATCCTCAGTCCTAAGCTTGCCGTTAATTAACCTATTCATTGTATATCGTGTTGTTGCAACCTCTCCGGTGGTGTTGCATTGATTGTGTGATTCACCACGAACGGGATGTGCGCGAAGAACAAAAAGATATATGCGTGGCGCGAGTAAGCAATAATAAGAGAGATTGCGACGCATGATCTCTGTTGTTGCTTGCTGCCACAGTGCGAAGCTTTGCGCACATGCCGCTCGGGATTTCTGAATCGCAACAGTAACTTCAGGAAAGGAAAAACTGCTGAGAAAAACCGCTAAGTGGGAAAATTGCAATAATTTAACAATGTACTACAGTTTGGAACTGTTGATGACTTTCTTTTTGAAAATATTTTTAAAATTGATGAAGCTGACAAATTTTCAGGTCTCAGCTTTTTATCACAGTCTGGGATGTTGCAGTCCCAACGACATGACTCATCTACATGAACGTCTGAGCTCTAAACGTGTTTATTGGTTAGCCTGCCTTGCGCTTCTCTGCACAGGAATTTGTCATGCATAATATATCATGATTATAACTGATTGTTTCACACGACTCAGAGAATTGATCAATGTGAACAAAAAATGCCACTGTGTCACATAGGAATGCTGAAGGACCATGGTGATCGTCAAGCCAACCAACTCGTTTATTACATAATGACAAAAATCAAACACAGAATACGGTGAGGAAAAATGACAGATAAAGAGAGCATGCCTATGCACACAAGGAGAGTGGACTTAATTTACTTGAGGAAATTTGGTGTGGTCAAAAAACTGTTAAACACAGTGTGAAAAATAAAAAAATATAATTGACGAAGCACAAAAAATAAGAAAAAACTATGGAGTATAATTTTATGCGTAAAAATGGGATGTGTGCAGGAAAGAATAACAAACAAAAAAGCAAAGATACATAGAAAACAACTTACATTATTCAAATTAACAAAATTAGTGAAGATAGCGTTTTGTTCCTCATCAAGCAAACTGTACTAAAAATACATAATTGTTGGAGACCTCTTTATTCCAACATCTGACAACTTATGAAGACTGAAGACACGAATCTTTTTTTGTGAAAGGTGTTTCTTAAGTTGCCATTGCATGTGTTTTTCGCTTTAAATTCACTGCAACGCAGGTTTTCATTACTGACTTGTTCATCCCGATCGTAACTTGCTATTATGCATCACATTAACGCAACTAGTACAGGGGTGGGCAATAAGTCGCCTGCAGGCCACATGTGGACCACCACAGTGTTTTCAGTGCCCAAAGGAAACATTCAGGAAAAATCTTCAAATCTGAAATACCCTCCAATTTATCGCAGTAAATGTCAATGCTGAGTGCTAAGCTGAACTGTGACTTGCTTCTATTTCCATTAGAAAGCATGGCCCTTTGCTAAATATGGCCTTCTCAAATTGGCCCTTGAACAAAATTAATTGCTCACCCCTGAACTGGTACGTTGGATAAACTGTCTTTACCACAACTTACAGTAATTTGCAAACCAACTCACATGTATACATGAAATCTCTGTGAAGAATAGGTTGAGTTGCTGTCCACAGAAGCTGGAACTGGCTGTAATCACTTAAAACAATTAAGTGCTCCAGTATTCTGCAGCGCTGAAACAAATTTAGTCTTTTTTCAAACACCTCATCATGGAGGTCAAAACCAGAATTTTCATAAAATGAAAATATGAATCAAATAGTGACTCAAATGCAATCAAACCAACCTGATCATGTGACCAGTTTTCAAACCAGATGGCAATTTCATCAAGTTTTTTCTCAAAATCAACATCCTTTGAATGCTTGTCTTTTTTAGAACCCTTGACTGGATCACTATCTTGTTGTTCACTGCCTCTCTGTTCATTTATGGAAAATGTTGCATTCTTACTCACAAGATCTGAAAATTCGACCAGTTGTAGCTCCGAAACAACTTGAGCTTGATTCTGTGATATCATCAGCTGTGTTGTCATGATTACTTGAAGACCTTTCCAAATTTTATTGCTGTAAATCTAATCAGGTCATTATTTTGCCAAACACCTGTGGAACAAACAAGACATCTTGGACCAGGTTTGATATCTTAGTCACACCAGAGCTTCTAATTGATGTAGAAGAAATGAAACTCTGTGGGACATAGCTGTCAACCCATCAGTTTATATTGTAGTCTTAATTACTATAAAAAAACTTCTGGTGATGTTCAGCAAAACATTTCCTTATCTTTTTTTGACCATGTGGTGTGTATCCAAGCAAAAGCAATGTTATGAAATTACTTCCACATACTCATTTCCACATTTTTCTGAAAGGCTTGTCCAACATTTTATATAGAGTTTGTATCATGTTCTTGTTAGCTATAGAAATAAACATTTCTTGTGTGCTCTATTTCTGGAATAAAAGTGTTCATTTGAGCAAGTTTGTTAAATAGTGAAAAAATTTTACTTTTATTTAACAATCCAGTCTACTAAAAGATGTAAACATGCACATTAAAACTCCTCACAAATTCATCTTACTGATCACCAACAAGTTAAGTAGGTACCCAAAAAAGTGTAACATTTAAAAAAATTACTCTGTTTAAGATCCAAGGCCTGCTGGTATTTTGCTGCTTAGCCATGTTCAAATTTTCGGTAAACCATGTTGTTATAGATGACTTCCAGTTTTATGTCTGAATCACTGTATTGTTTGTTGATGATATGTATGGGTTTGGTCTCAGCACCATTGATCATCAACTCCAATATATTTTCTCAATTTTTTTGTGTTTATGCTGCCACGAAGGAAATTATTTTTAAGTGTAACAAAACAGTCTGTCTAGATTTGTCATCCAAAATGGTATAGGCAGCCTGCAACACAATCTGTTTTTTAAAAGGTGTGCATGGTAAGTTGGCCAACAAATTAGATATCTTGGTTACTGCTCTATTTTTTTCAGTCATAGACCAATTTTTTTTCAAACTGAAAAAAATTAAATCAATATGGTTACAATGTTTGAAAACAGGCCCGTAGCCAGGTTTTAAGGTTTGGGGGCAGGAATTTTGTTTTTATTTAATGTTTAAAACAAATTTTTCTGGGCATAACAAAATTTTGGGAGGGCACGAAATATATTTGGGAGGCACTGTCCCCAAATGTCCCCTGTGGCTACAGCCTGTCTGAAATATAGACTTATGAATACTGTTGCAGCAAGTTTTAATGCAATTGTGATACAAATGACCGAAATGTTTCAGTAACCAAAACATCTCAGCAAAAATGACTGAAATGTCTCAGGAAAAAAGAAAGGTACTGCTTCATGCCTCACAGAAGGATTACAATGACATTGCAAGACAAGTCAAATTATTTTATTATACAGCAAACAAGCTCAAAGGCATCTTTGCTCAATGCTCAACTGAAGCAAAAAATATCTCCATTTTGTGCCTATTGCACGCTAATGCATGCCTGCTGCCAATTATGGAACAAATACACGCAGCCTGGTATTGCCTCTGCATTGCTCACACAGGGGTTCTCAACCTTTTCAAGCATGTGGCCCAATTAATAAACAAACAGAGGATCTATGGCCCACCAACTACAGAGCTTCTCTAATGCAAAATTTGTTGCACATGCAGAGAGAAAAAATATAAATAACTAAAAACAACTTTTAATAAAACAATGTGTGCTTCTTTTTCTCAGCGAGTTGTTACTGTCTACTGTTAGGCCGCATTAGATCTCAGGGTAGGTGTTGAGCAGCTATTCGATTGTCTCATCGTTCTGAACTGTCAGGCTGCACAGTCCATGGGGACATTGGAGGACAAAATGGTCGATGGTTTGTTCTTCTGCACCACACTCACAGGCCGCAGAAAAGGCCATACCCCATTGTGCAAGCAGGAGCGCAAACGTCGGACACCGGTGTGGAGGTGGTTAAATCGGACCCATGCTGTACTTGGGAGGATCATTCCAAGAGGGTGGGTGCCAGTGTCACAGATAAAAGTGTCGAGTCTTGTAGGATTACGCAACCTCTGCCCATTCCATTGTGGATCTGCCCAGTGTGCCACACATATGTTGTCGTTGTCTGATGAAATGAAGAGTTGTTGTGCGGCGAGTAGAAATGGGTGTCTCGATTTGAGGCGCCGTGCATTTGCACTTGATGAATAGGTGAGCACTGAGTGGAGCAGGTGTCCAGGCTCCATGCGACGGCGTGCGACTCTTTTGCGACGAAGCTCAGCAGGTTGGATGCCTGCAAGGATAGGAAGGTTGCCTGCTGGTGTGGGACACAGGCATCCACTCACAATTCACAAGGCATTGTTAAAGGCAGGCTCATGAGGTGGGTGTGAACATTGCGGCACCAGGCAGGAGCGCAGTACTCTGCGGTTGGATGCACCAGGGCTAGGGTGACTGTCTGCAATGTTGTTGCTCCAGCACTCTAGCCGGAGCCAACAAGCCACCTAAAGAATGCAATGCGTGATATCAGCTTTTTGCAAAGTGACTCAAGGTCTCGGCGATATGTCCGTCATTACCCCAAGGTATTTGGGCTTGGAGCAGAAGGGAAAGATTTCATTGTTGTAATTAACTTTAAGCTCACGTTTAACTTCCTTGTTGTTAAGGTGGAAAGTTGCTGACACCGTTTTTGTAGTGCTGAGCTTTAGCTTCCACATCTGGAGGTATTCACTTGTGGTTGCCACGTCCTTGGTCAGCACCCCTTCCACTATCTACAGGTCTCCATCAGCATGCATGATTGCTAGGTCACCAGCATATGCATACTTTCTGGAGACAGTGGTTGGCAGTTCAGAGATGTAGATGTTGAAAAGAAAACATGTGCTTACAATCATTGAGAAGGCCGAGCCTGTTGGTTGTTAGAAAGCATAGATATCTGAGGCTTAATACATGATAATCTGCAGATCAAGTCATCTTGCACAGTGGGCCTGCTTCTAGATTTCGTTTTCATGTCAACAAGAGCTGCCTGGCTGCCCAAAATACTTTCAGGAACTGCATATTGCACACAATATGACAGACTGCACGAGAATTTCTATGTCACAATAATTTCTAACAGATTTAACAAAGCATATCGTGATATGTGTAGCTCAAGAAATACTTACATTTTCGCTTGAAAGGTTCAATTTGAAAACACACTCAATTTCAATAATACCAGGCCATGAGAGTGTGACCTATCAAAAATTCTTCTGTGACCCACAGGTTGAGAAACCCTGGCATACGACAATGCCATCAAATGTTGCATTACATCCCGAAGAATGTATGTGCTAACTAAAATGAAGTTACCTATTTCATGAGAACATTTTGATGCTTTTATTTGTTTCAGATGAGAAAGCAGACATGTTCACTGACAATTAGTTTACCTAGTGTGCGATGGCATTTTGTATTGCTTCTGCTTATCAGCTAAATACCATTTATGCAACGGTACAATACGTTTTTGTATTACATACAACAAACAAACTTTAGCCTTGCAGCAAGCTTCTGAGGAATCTGCCTGCTTTCTGCTTTCATTCTTCTGCGACGATTAACACTTGCAAGTGTATCTATTTATCATAAAGGCCACAAAGATGGTGGCAAGTAAATCAGTCACGGTTTATTGACGGGAAACTAGTTTCGGGTTTTGCAACACATCATCAGTCCTGTAAATGCAAGACAAATCTTACAGGCGAAATGTTGGCACTTGAAAACAAGTAAAGAAAGAAACACGAACTGTGGCTGGTTACAACCATATTACTACAAAATTGTCGAAGCTAAAAGGCTGACCTTCCCAGAGCCTCATAAACCAGTCACTGCTAAGAAAATCGGCGTTGGAAACGGTCTATGCAAGACACTTTTCCTCTGGAGGTAACACACGTGCATGATGACGGGTGCCAGATATACACCACATGATTAACAGAGCGTAACAGTTCACGAAAAAATCTAGAAAGGCCGAGCCTTCCAACGTAAACCAGAAAGTTGTCCAAGTGGTTAATTTCGATCAAATAGAATAATTAGCTTAACTGAAAAAATTTTTTTTTGTACAAGCAAACAATACATTTGAAGTGTGCAATGAAGTCAATTTCTAGTTATTCCTTATTCCAAACACAACTTTTTTGTTGGTGTGACAGTTCATCACTTCTCCCTTTTCCTGTCTCATAGTTCTTTCAGTAAATGTNAACATTTTGAGGAAAACAGTAGTGGCAGGGATTCTCTCAACAGATCGAAGACAACAAACAAACTTTAGCCTTGCGGCAAGCTTCTGAGGAATCTGCCTGCTTTCTGCTTTCATTCTTCTGCGACGATTAAAACTTGCAAGCGTATCTGTTTATCATAGTTAAAGACCACAAAGATGGCGGCAAGTAAATCAGTCACAGTTTATTGACGGGGAAACTAGTTTCACGTTTTGCAACGCATCATCAGTCCTTATTCAAATAGAGTCTTTTTGTATTGCATATGTTCTCAATCACATAAATTGTATTAAAATTGCTTTGACTCAAACACTACATCAAATAGCACATGCAATAATCAAAGATGAAGGTATTTCAGAACATTAAGAACATAAACAGAATTTTCTGGAGAACATTTTCACAGATTTATTTATGTGTTGAGTTTAGAATGTTCGGCATCACAGGGATAACTCAGAGACCACCAACACACAAAAATGCTAATTAGATATCACAAGGTTGGTGTTAGTTGTTGCATGTACGCAATATTGACAAAGAACTAACATATTAAAATTCACTGCATTTGCAATGTGTTTTAATATGAAGTTTGAAGCTGATGATAAACAATTTTCACAAAAAATGCTTCTGGAAAAAACTGACTGAGTTTTTCCCAGATGTGACATAAAGGATAACTTTACTTTTAGCAAATACAATTGAGTTAAGATGTATGACTCTGAATGTAAACCTGCATTGAATAATTTCATTGAACTTATTCATTCAAATGATATTGAGTGATTACAAGATTTGAATGATTAACGAAGTGACAAATATACAATCTATACCTCTAAAATTCATTATCAATCACAGCCAATGTTCCCTCCAATATTTAATAATGCTGCGCGGAAAAACAAGCGGGTGCGCTGAATCACAATTTTACTGAGCAGAAGTTACTAAATCTATTACACAGTAAGATGTATTACAGACAAAAACTAAAAATAAAACAAATTTTATTGTGCTAAGGATTGTTGCAACTGTGCTGAGGGATCTTAGCAGCTGCGCGGCCATGCAGCTTAGAGGGAACATCGATTACAGCACATCTGTGAAAAAGCTGATTTTCATTTAAGTGATAAATAGCCTAGTGAACGTTCTTTTAATTTCGTGTGAAAAAAAGAAATGAAGGTCTGTAAAAGAAAAGTGTGTGAAAAACTACATAGCACCTGACAATTCTATTTAATCAAGGTGATAATACTTGGCCAACCTGAAAATTATGGTAGTTTTCAAAAATATATGTGTGGCATAAGTCTTTTAAACCATGACATGCATGACAAAGCAGCGATATGTGCAAAACCGAGCCTAATTTCTGTTCAGTGCATAGGACATGGTGTGTGAAATAATTGGCACAGTACGGTGGTGAGCTAAGAATAGCATCTGGAATTCTGACATTGGCAATTTCCTAAAAAGGAGTAAAGTGGATAAAAAAATCAAAAATTGGTGACTGAATGGCCTGGCACACTGCATAAAAATTATGACCTTCTTTGACAGTCATCACCTACCTAGCTACTACACAGAAATTGTGTGAGCTAAATCTGGAAACAAATTGCATACCTTCTGTTTCAAAGCAAATCATAAGTCACAATTTTTCTTCATGCATGACAATGACATGGATGCGTTAGTCCAATGTTGTGATGTGAAAGTTTCAAAAAAATATTATGTGTGCATTGCCATGAAATCTGTTAAGAGTGTTTCATGAGTATGTTATTGCAGAAAACCATAATTCCACATAAAACGTTCTTACCTAGTTTGTTAAGGATGATACTGTTGATGAAACATTTTTATTTACTTGGTTAGAATAATTGCCATAATTTCGCTAAGCTATATATTCATAAAATCCACATTAACTTCATTAGAGATAAATCTGTTAGTATTATTGTTATAGTAGTTTTAACTTTCCCAACTACAAAAGTATTTTATGAGAACAATTATTTTAACAACATTATAATACTAAGTATCAATTTTAAGGGGTTGTTTACTGTGCCAACCTTTTTAACAGAGCTTAGCTTTGACTTAATTAGTGAAAACTAGATAGTATTATAAATAGGCCAGCCAAAAGCCAATAACACCAAATTTTCTGATTTTTAAAAGTTTATAAAACGTCCATAAACTTTACGCTGATACCATGAGCAAATCTAAAGTTATTTGCAGTGTTGTATTAGAGTCAGGGTCATCAAGAGTCAAGAGTTCTTTTGTGGAGTCAGATTTTTGTTTTACTCCAAGAGTCCAAATAAATAATTTTTACATTGCATTCCTATGTTTAGGAACTCCTGTTGAATTGAGTTGAGCTTATTTGGGCAAAAATTAATTTCAATGACGAGAAAGAAACCATAGCAATTGCAAAAACACCAGGGCACTGAAAAAAACAGAAGGTTATCGAGTCGTTGCTACTTGACTGATGGATAAAGGTGTATAGTAAGCCAAATTTACATCAAACCATATAGCCTATGTGGGAAAGAGCTGCCAGATGCTACAAAATGATACAATTTCTTTTGAAACAAAGAATTCTTGCTGCGTACCACAATTTCCATTGATTGGTAGTTGCTACAAAATCATTCACAGCCAAACTTAATTCATGTTACGTTAAGGCAGTGGTGCTCAAACTTTTTGGCTTGTGGGCCACATTTGTCCTTCAGAAACCCTTCACGGGCCACAAGAATTAATAATCTCAATAAAAATTCTCTTAAATGATTAAATTGTTAAGTTTTCTTTCCAATGAAAATTGCTTCGTGGGCTTAGCGGTCCACATGTGGCCCCCGCGGGCCATGGTTTGAGCACCACTGCGTTAAGGAGTCGGAAATTTTGGAATGGTTGGAGTCATAAATTTGGTAAAGGTTAGAGTCAGACATTTTGCATCGCCCTGGTTATTAGGTCAGTCAAAATTTATCATTAAGTCAATATTCTTATAGCAAAGTTTCATCCATTTATTGATATTTTCACAAAGCTACAACAACAGATATTGATATACCTTAGATGTTTATTTGTAATTCTGACATAATGGATTTGTGCAACTTCTGACATAATGGTGTTGTTTTTGGTAATGCTCAATACATTGTGCACACTTCATTTCAATAGGATAAAGATTTAACCAGACTAGTTTCATTCCTAACATATGATTCACATTCCGTATTCCACTTACCAACACTGGAAGGTAATAGGCAAAATAAAGTCAAAATTTGCAAATTATGAACTGAGAATTTTAAGGTTTTAGGTCAAACAATTGGTTGCCCTAATCATGACATACTGCATAGCATGCAGAAATATTAGGTGTGTACCTATAACACATAAAGCACATTTCACTAACTGTATCATTCAAAAGTAGCCAGCAACATTTAATATTGAACACAAATATTTTCAATTGTGAATTGCACAATTTTCAAAATGTTGAAGAAAACATTACAGAAACACAAATGTTCTCTCCACAAAAAAACAACTGACAAAATGAAGATGAACCTTGTGGCTTTTCCTTAAAATGCTTGTTTCTATCCACGTCGCCTATAGCTTCGTCTCGTGTGTGTTGGGGCATGTATAATTGCCGCGAGTGTGTTGAAGTTTCGCAAACGTCTCACTTTGTTTTATATGTTCGCTAGCCATGTCTTATGGACCTTGTGGCCGAAATCAATAAAAACTGTCAAACACTGCTCAACTGAAGCACAACTGCTGCACACTGGATTTCATGTCTTAGTACACATGAATGTGAAACCATCACCTGGGCTACAACAAAAAGTTTGTCATCTAGTTCTGACACACACTGCACTAGCAAACAAAACTGTTTGTCAATCAAAGTCATAACTCACGCACCTCATGAATTCAAAACTTATTTTGTAACCCTGCGGTTCTGCCTTCAACACTGTTGCAAAACGTTCTGTTAAAAAAAGTGTCTGTAACCCTGTGATTCAGCCGGCTCCAACGCCATTGTAAAACATTCAGTTTTGTAGGTTTTCATCAAATTCCATTGTGCACAGAATGTGCATTTATATATAATAACAATGCACTTTGTGCCTGCTATAAATAAATTTATTTATTTATTCATTCAAACCAGATTCTATTTGAATAAGAGCTGATGATGTCTACTTTGTAGGAAAAATATATACTCTGTAAGATCTTAGTGTCTGATCCTTTGCTGAGAAAGAATTTCTTTTCATGGACAGTCAGAATCATCGCCAGAAAGTCGTCACTAAACAGGCTTTACGTTTGTGCAGGGAGGCTTTACATTCCTGCAAGGAAGGGCTTGACATGCATATTTGACAAAAATTCCACTTATTTATAGTGTTTCATATTTCAATTTGGGGGCGCTTGGAACTTTTCTTAGGGAGGCTAAGCCCACCAAAGCCCACCTGTGACAACAGAACTGAGACACTGACTTACCCACTTTCCACTGCACTGTTATCAGATTTGTGTTGGATTGGGAATTCCACAAATCGCTCAAGCACAACCGTGAGTATCTCACCGAGCTGCTTGAGTGCGCATTTTTTCAACCATATGCGATTCAGCGAATCCAACTAGCAGAGGTAGATTGGGAATCCGATAATAAGGGATCAGAGTGAAAAAGAGGTTGGGTGGTTTATATTTTGGACGACCTTTTCTATGCTTGTTTGATGCTGAAACCACTACCGTGGAACAGATTAGCCTATTAAAACTAATCTGTAGCAAAAATGACAGATTATTTTATTTAACAGTTTTGCCCATAGGCTATCTACTCCTGGTTAGTGAATCAATCAACAAAGTTGAATCAGTTAAGCAAACTGAAAGATCATTCGGTAGGTTACAAGACATCAGATATTGGAACGAAGAACTATTACCCCACTACTGAGGTAGATTTTTATGACACCTTGGTATAGTAGAATGATTCAACCTTTGTGTAAAATATGTAATATTGGAAGTGGATGACTTCAGTATAAGCTACACTTTAAACTTGTATCCCAGTTATGTGGCTATGATTTCCTCAGTTCATAATAGAGCACATGGAGTAGCATAAAATGTGTCATAAAAATTTGTGAAATAGGTTATAATTGCAATGTGGTGAATTGCAGTACCTATTGTTCAAAGATTACGACTTACAAAGTGCTGTGAATCCTCATATTTGACACTCTGTTGTATTGTACTTATAGTGCAGAGAATAGACTGGTCAATTAATTATCTTGACTGAAATCAACAAAGTGACTTTGCAGTGTGAAAACAAACTCCCATTTCCTGCCCTGTAGAAGCTGTTCAAATTCTGTAAGTTACTTGTAGAGCGCAATTAAGATGCAAGGCATCATGACCTCATCACTCAGCAATTCTCTACGACTTTCTCTGCTGGCTGTTATTTTTCGAACTACGCAAAATAAAATCAAGTCTCGGCGATTCCAACTACACTAGCGAAAAGCACATTTCTGTAGTGGAATCACCTTTCACCTTTTCATTTTAACCTATTCCCCAGCTTTTGCAATATCTTCTGCAAGGTCAATCGTACGAAGCAAATCTTTGAATTTCTTGCAGTGTAAAAATGCCCCAATATCGAGTTCGCAATGACGTTCACAAAGGTAAATCAAGGACGACGAATCACTCACACATCAAACCAATGCGAATCTGACAACAGTGCAGTGTAAAGTGGGTAACTGTTCATTCAAACCACACAGTGTACAGGGTTCCCAGACAACTTGTGAGAAAGTATACCAAGCACTGTCTAAAAAAGCTTAACAACACTTTGACTTTTCAGAAAGATATTCAATAAAAGGTAGTGTCTATTTTACTGGTGATATTCTGGTGACAACAGATCGGCTGGAGCTATTGTGCCACTAGTCGAACATTTGATCTCGTGGCATGACACAATACAAAGAAAAAGGTTACTTTGTCAGGAAAACGCTTTCCTGCTCGTGGTGTAATGGATAGGTGTTACGGCTGGTATGCCAGTGGTTTACGGTTCGACTCTCGCCTTGCGGACTTTCATTGTTTTTTTCTTTGCTTTTTTCCAGGCTCCACTTAGGTGTTACCTTTAGGGGTTAGTGTTGTTAGGTTAGAATTAGGGTTAGCTTAGCTTAGCTTTAGATTAGGGATAGGTTAGGATTAGGGTTAGCTTAGGGCTACAGTTAGGGTTGAGGTTAGGTTTAAGTTTATGTTTTACTTATATTTACTTCTTTTCTGCCAAGCCTTTTGCTGCTGCCATCCTGGTAGCAAAATAGACACTGCCCTAATAAAAAGGAAGTGACTACAGATACGCTTGTCCTGACACAATTCAAACAAAATGGTCAGTTTTTCATTCAAATGGCGTGGATCATCACGTAGCTTAGGGGTTTGGCATTACAGCTGCTATGCTATTTGTTTTTGGTTCAACTCCCACCTTGATGACTTTCGTTTTGTTTTTTTCTGTACTTTTTTCCAGGCTTAGGTGTAACATTTAAGGGTTACGTCTACAGTTAAGGTTAGGTTTAAGGTTTATCTTTTACCTTCAGTTCGTTTCTAACAAGCCTACTGCACTCTCGTCGTGCATTACTGTTACATCACAAGTGATGTATGAATAACTTGTCAAATTTCAAGATACACAGGCGTATCTATAGCCACTGCCCACTAAAAAATCAAGACTCCAATCTCAGTTTGTGGTAAAATGCATTGCTGTCTGCTTCACAACCCCTATTGCTGCTCGCTTTCTTCACCTGCGTGCTTGTTGCTTCACCTGCTCATCTGTACATGTATCAACTCTTCTCACCCATTGCTTGCCCACCATCATCTGTGTTATGTTGATGTCAATTGTGTTGTTTTTTTTGTTTTTGTTTCGCTATATTCTCTGTCTTTTTCTCTCTGTGCATGTGCTTCTTTTTTGCTTCTGTGGCTAATCATTAATGCCACTGGTCTGTAATCTGATGTGTTCACTTGTTATTTTTTATGTGGCTTTTCTGCTATTGTTGTTGTCTCTCTTTCTTATATTTTCTTGTAATCTGACAAATATGTCATGTATTTGTAATCCAGTGTTTTTTAGTGTTTTTTTTGAGTCTCAGTCTGATACTGATAGGCTAGTAGGGGGCATGTGCCAACTCCCTCCCAAAAAAGCCAAATATTGCAGAGAAAAAGGCAAAAAAACAAACAATTTTTTGATGCCAACTGCCTTTAAAAGAGCCAATTTTGTGAAATTTGGCGTCAAAAATGCCAGTCTAGCAACCCTGACACAGTGCTAGCTTTCATTTGGTTCCACAGGAAAACTGTGAATAATAATGACAATTTGAATGTCATCGTCATGCTGATGCTTGATTGACTGTGGGTTGTTGTTTAGATGAAAAAAGGAAAGCATACATTTGAATTAACAAAAAGATATTTCAAAAATTTAATCAACACAGGAAAGAGATCATAATAAATGTATGTACCCACAAACTCTGCAATGATTGGGGTAAAAGCACCAGGAGACGATCTCAAAACTCTATGCAAACTTTTTTCATTCTCAGAAACAGTTGCGTAGCAACACATTATCACGAATCATGCACACTGTACGAAGAGCACGCATCGTTGCTCGCGAGCCCAGCGTCAGAAGCGGCCACCAGAATTGGCCATGGAACCGGAGTAACGAAGTCGACTCCGGATGGATTCTGTGTTTTCCTTTCGAATCGAGAAACGGAGTCAAAATTTTGTGAAAAACCGCACCAGGATACGGAGTCACTTTTCAGTATCGATAGAAACAGGAGTCGCCCAGAGATGACCATGGATCCGGAATGCCGCAGTCGACTCAGCAGGATACTGCGTTTATCTTTCGGATCCAGCCGCAGTCAAAAATTTGTAAAAAACGGACCCGGATTCCGAGTCACTTTTCAATGTTGGGCAGTAGCGGGAGTCTGTGTGGTCATTTCTTGTAAAAACATAGGAAAATTTCGGTTGGATCGATGGTGGTAGCCAGGCGCGCAACCAGGGGGGGGCATTTGCCCCCTTCGAAATTTTCAAAACATCGCATAGCAATTCTTACATTTGTAGAAACTTTCAAACAATAAAGATTAAATTTTATATTCTTTTTTAAATTTTATATATAAATTCTTAAGAAATCTTATTGGAATTTTTCTTTGTTCTATTGGTAAATTATCTCCTTATATGATTTATCTGGAGATATGTTATCTGATCGAAAATTTCGTAGATGATTGGTATTTAACCAGAAATATGCTGGAAGTGACAAAACGTGGGAGATAGTTTAAAATGTTCGTCTTTCTAAGGCGTTTTTTCTTTATTTGTTCGTGTACAATTTTTTTTAGACAGGCCTCAATTTGCCTTCATGAAATTTTATAGCATTAGGGTACTGTTGAACTGTGCAAATTGCTGAAACTTTCAAATTGATGAGAAATCTTGACATAATATTAATAGTTTGTGCTTCGTCAAACCGCTTGTTCTTCTTAGACCTTTTGATTATTTTTGTTAGGGACAAAGCAGATCACCATTATTAACGTGGTACATTAGGCCTACTTTAAAAAACGTTGTTTAGCTGCATTTTCGCTTCGAAACCGGATAGTTTTTAACTAAATTAAGGTTGAGGACTGTTTCACGTTTCAGTGTCATTCTGGGTTGATCCCAGTACCACCGTTTCGCCAAAAGTTATAGCAAAGGGTCACATGAGTTCTAGTCAAGGGTTGAACACACTTACCTACAAGATCGCTTTGGCTCCAAATGACGTTGTACAAGACCCTGACTTCTGCAACCAGTGCAAGTCCTGAAAGCTCATAGCTAGCCTTAAACGTGCTTCTAAAAACTTTCACACAACTCATGGATTCCAGAAAAGGCCATTTTTCCCCAAACACACCTGATCTGTTATGCGTCAAAGGCGCAAGACAGCTGTGTTGCGATCGGAAATGCCGAGCGGCATATGCGCAAAGCTTCGCACTGTGGCAGCAAGCAATAATAGAGTTCACATGCCATGATCACTTTATAATTGCTTGTTTGCGCCACATATATGTATGGTGTTGTTCTTCACGCACATCCCGTTCGTGGTGAATCACACAATCAACGCAGCGCTATCGGAGAGGTTGCAA
>JGI24158J21664_10006719_pt1 | contig 15195 bp, 11 predicted proteins | sample Ectturendosymbi3_FD_21664 | JGI IMG/M metagenome (IMG submission 21664) | reverse complement strand
ATTTATGTATATTAGAGTTTGAGTCCCGTTGCAATGATTTGTTGATACCGCGCTGTAGGGGGCCCGCATAATGCTTCTTGCACAGGGCCCGCAAAACCCTAGGAACCCCTGGTCTAGAATATGCGTGGGGACCTTCGGCACATGCATGGAGCAAATTCGGACCGAGTGAACATTTAACATAGCCTGCATGCTGGGCCGGATCCAGGGGAGACGATTGACGCGATCGTCCCCCTAAAACCTTCGAAAGTAAATTATCTTTTCTCACCATGATTTTGAACATTTCGGAAAACAGCATTCGCTATATAGGGCTATTTTTCTGTCCATTGTGTTGTCACAGCAGTGCTGTGAGGTTTACTTTATCTCTCTTACAGTAGTGAACCCGTAATGAGACTTGACTGCCAAATACTGCTGAAATCGCCTCCCCCTAAGCTTACTGGCTGGATCCGCCCCTGCCCCCATGACATCAAACTATTATTACCCAATTAAAGACGACATTGCGTCAAAACGAAATTGCATGGTTATGAGATGCTTACACAGTAATTCAAGAGAAGTCGTTCTCGCTCTTCATATTTTCATCTATTTATTACCGTTAGGAAGGAAAAATGTACAATTTTAAGAGAAAATTAATTATAAATTTTTGCGGTCCGCCAACGAATTCCACAATTCATGCGGCCCGTGACAGTTAATGGGCTCACCATCTCTGCTCTGGTATAATTACGCAGCAGATCATGATGTTTGTGAAGATGTTTATGCAGCATTGACAAAAGCCTCTAAAGGTAAATTGGTAATTTTGAAACTGAGGTTTACGGTACCCTCTTCTGATTTTATTTCGAAACTGAGAAAGTGCGCTCCAGTGTGTGACGTTATTGTGCAATTCTCATGCAAGGTGTTTGCTCAGATATGGAGGTAATAGTCTGCGTTTTGTTAGTCTTTGCAGAATTACAAAATTCAGTCAGGCACTTTGTTTGTTTACCTTTGTAACAAAGTCATCTCGTTGACGACTTCCTGCACCACTGTAAACACTCAAGCTATATAAAGTAACAGTTTAGTGCTAAAGAAACTTGTGTTTCTGTTGTTTTACGAGACAAATTATTATATATTATTGCCTGAACGCATTTCATCGAGACCGTGTATTATTATATTCAAATAATGCAAATTTAAATACAAAAAGGGTAGTCATCAAAATTTGGTATTAAATTGTGCGATCATGCGCTTTTACTTTTGCTGCAAAAATATCATCAATTTGATAAAACTCCAAACACAATTTTTTCATAGCACGCACAGGTCTTCTGCAACCACATGTTTTATTTATTAATCTCAAGTGGCGTATAACTGCTCATCATTTGATTTGTTTATTTCTTGGCTCTGAGAGAGCAGCGGGTATAAATAAAATATAGTTGTTTATATTCGGCATTAATACTATCTGACATATTTATAATAGATTTATTGAAAGTGTATGCTTAAACAACAGTGAACGAAAGAAAAACACGTACAAGAGAAGATAACATCAACACTTTTTCTATACCAAGTTTGCACACGCAGTTCGAAGCGAAATTCGCATGGAAAACTATATTTAGTTCTTTCTGTCGTAATCTTTATAGACTTTTTGGGCAGAGATGTCTATACACATAACGAAAACTCTTTAGGCGCGCATAGAATAGAAAAGACAAAATGTAAAGCAAACTAATGAAGCAAAAACGTTCTTAGGACAGAAAATATCCTACGCAGTGAGAATCTATAATGAGCTTTGTGGCCTGGATTATTTTATTTGGCAAAGTGCAGCAATTTTTGTCTACAGACTATTTTCCTAGCGAGATATTGCAAGTGTAAAAGCATCTACAAAAAGTTGATAATAACACTAAACGACATCCTACACCGCATTCAAGCAAAAACTATCTAAAACTAAAAAGAATTACACTGAACAAAAAACTGGAAGGTCTTTTCTCTGATGATGGAAATCACTCGCGTCATCGCAGCGTACCAGGCAAAGAATTTCGTGGCCGGAATACGGCGTTTTATGCTTCAGGTATTTCGACAATGTTTTGTCTTTTTGCCCCTTTCATGTAACTTATACACGAAAAACGCTTTAGCAGGACGGGATGTTGGGACAATTTCGGGACTCGTACTTGATCCTGTCGCCGTTGCAATTGCTGAAATTATTGTCCATACACCTGAAATGCAAACACAAATGAACATTAGAATAAAAATGGTCGATAAAAAATCTAAAAAATGAGTAAGCAGTATTGGCAAATGTCTGCCTGACATTTTAATTTTAAAGCCGAAGTTTTAAACGCAGTTTCTGAACATTTTTTTAAAATGGAAACAATTAAAATTTTACTTCTGCGGAAAGGAATTACCAAAATATCACTTTATCATTTTCTTTTTTGTTTCTACAAATTGATGCAAAGTGCTATAATACTTTATTGGACTTTTACCTGCTTGAAAATGTGCACAAGGCATTGCGAAAGGTTTAGATATCAATATGTTACATATTTGGTACACGCCAAATCTGTGATTGTGTTGAAAGGCGTGTTTTAGCGAATTCTATCTGAGATACAGCCATTAGACGGTTGGAATACAATTTTGTTTGCACCGTGTTTTTTCTTATAATGACTATTCTTAAAAAACAAAATGCCTATCTGCCAAGACCTAAGTCAACAAAATTATTACTGTACATTGCAACGTTAACACAAGCAGACCGTGCAGAGCCAACACTTTCTGCTCATAACAACCAATATTTCTTTTATACCTGACTCGGTACTGTTGTGGTCGACGGCTGCCTTGCGTCCAGCAAGTCGCAGTGCAGTCACCCCATTGTGTCCATGGACCAAACGATGGTCCTGCAGGTCCTGCAGGACACGCTCGGAGTTGACACGATTTTGATTCCGTACCTTCTCCAGGGCATTGCTGTGAGTTGCCCTGATGTAAAATAGTGCACAGCGTTAAAGACGAAAGGTTTGTACGCATTACACTTTTGCGTTTACATGCTTGCCCGCAACTGATGGAAGACATCTCGTTTAACTCTAACAGTACTTTACGCAAACATCAATAGTTTATTTTTAGATTTGGAGGCTTCGTTCGAAGTTTCAACAAAAAGTCTATTAATGTGAGGGACCCGTGATGCGACGTCACATTAAAAACCCGTGTACCACTAATGCAAAGCGGGCTAAGAAAAGAAACTATATGATTTAGTAGTAAAGTGATACATGTGAACGTGGTAAATTGCACTTGCTGATGGTTGATGATCCCTGCGGCGATGCAGAGTGATCCCTGCAGGTGTGCTTTTATGGCTTTTTGTTGCAGTGGTGTCTAATTTTCTTTGCAAGCTGTTCTGCAGCCTTCAAACCATTTAAGGGAGAGCAACACTAACTCCTGACAAATTATTGGAAAAATTTGGAATAGCCAGTTGTCAATATACTGAAATTTATTATTTTCCAAAATGTGTTTTTTTCGTATAAAACATTACAAAGGTAATTCTTATCTCAACCGGGCTTGATCAATGAACTACGCTGTGGGGTTGACACGCTATGTTCTGCGGTGCCAACAGCTATGCCAAAGCTTGGTTTTGAGCATACCATGTACTTGATCATAAAATTTTGCGACTTTTATAATTCATTGCCGGGGTTAATCACCTGATTGTTTCCCGTCAAGCACTGGCGAGACCTGGATTTCGTTCCCTGTCCACAAGTGGCTGAACAGTCTGTGTAAGCAGACCATGGCGACCAGCTGTAACCAGACCGAGGACCTGAAGCATAAAAGAAGGTGAGAAGTCTTTCCATTGATGCGATCGGAAATCCCGAGCGGCATATGCGCAAAGCTTCGCACCGTGGCAGCAAGCAACAATAGAGATCATGTTCGCAATCTCTCATCGCGTACGCTAGTCATCATGTTCAATCGTTCACGCGTTAAGATCGGCAGAGCCACCACGACGCAATCTCTCTTACTATTGCTTGCTCGCTCTACATATATAATGGTGTTATTCTTCACGCACATCCCGTTCGTGGTGAATCACATAATCAACGCAACACCACCGGAGAGGTTGCAACACCATCTACAAAATCTTTTGCTTTGCCTTAAAAACACATTGGTTTGAACCAGAATCTTTAGAAGGAGAATTATTACGTTTAGTTCGCATGAGATTACGAAAGCAATTTCGATGTTTGCTGATAAGAAGATTACAAACAACGGCTTTCTGGTCAACTTAAAGTGATTTTGGCACATTTCGTTTAAAAGCATAACATTGTCTCTGATAACAATAGACGAGACACAAATAACATCTGAAACTGCTTTGTTTGATGTCACTTCACGTTGTTAGTTTAGACTGAAGTTCTTAAAAACTCCTTGTACCGTGATTTTTACCAAAAAGCAGCAAACATGTGAATTTCACTCCTAGATATGTTTAAATACAGTTGTGACGTGAGTAATATGCTTTGCACTATACAACAGACTTGCTCAACGAAAGCGCAAAGACAATAAATCATTAAGTTAAGGGCCCGGTATTGCATTAGGTTTAGGTAGTTCAAGATGAACCAACCAAAATTAAAAGAACGAAATGCAAATTTAGTCAATTGCCGTGGCTCCAATTAAAGATTTAATAACAAAGAATTAAACTTGAAACCTTAGAAACTACTCAGAAGCATAAACTTACATGTTTGCCTAACGCACGGTTCGTCTCCCATGTAGCGATTTTTGTATACACATTCACACACTGAATTGGCGACCGGTTTGGTGGGATCGTTGTTGTATAAGCATCGTCTGACCCTGTTGCGAATTCCACTGCCGCATGACACCGAGCAAGTTGTCCACGGCGACCAATCATTCCAGTTAACTGTTGGAGCTCCGGGGCCTTGATTGCAGGGGCCGGTAAAGCACGCCGACCGTTCTGAAGAACCACCTTGGGAACAGTAACTGCGACTTACAACTTGGCCGTTGGTGCTCACACACTGAAGAGATCTCTGCCTGATGCATGTGCGTGTGCACGGTGCCCAGTTGCCCCAACTACCCCAACTACAACGAGGTGTCGGACACGATCGCTCTTCAGTTGCAGATCCCGGGCAACCAGAAACAGATCGGCCGTTGTCCTGGCAATTTCTGCGTCGGTTGCGTCTCCCGGTGCGACCACACGCGCCCGCGCAAGGTCCCCAAGGCTCCCAAAGGGACCAGGAATAACAGGGTCTTCTATTGCATGGAAGTGATTCTCTGCTTAGGCCGGGACAACCACTTGAACCTGGGCCACTTCTGCTGCACTGTCTGTACCTCTGACGGTTTCCATCATTTCCACAGGATCTTGTGCAGCCGCCCCACGGCGCCCATGGTTGCCAGACAGCGCATCTCGGTCTAATGCAAGGTTGTGATTCAGTGTCAGGACCTTTGCAAGCACCATGGGTACTGCATTTCCTTTTTCTTATTAATTGGCCTGGTCCGCATGGTACGTTACAGCCCGACCACGGTGCCCAGAAACTCCAAATTGGCGGTGGAGGCTGAAACAAATATGCACGAATTAATTGAATGGGATGTCGAAAGCGGTTGCTTTGATATTTCTTTAGGTACGCAGTTGACTTCATGTAAAAATGCACTTGAGGTATGTGCTGATAACCCAACTTACTGAAAATCTGCGAAAGAAGCATTTGGTTGGTGCTTTTGTATGGAATGATAAATGCTCCAAAAATATTTTTCAACTACTGAAGGTCATTGCTATTTACGTGAATGTGTGCTTATCTGAGTACCTTAGAATTTAGATCAATCATGGAGATGCAGCGCGCCAAATCTTCGTAAGGTCCAGGCTAATTTGACAATGATATCATGCTTACCGTAGCTTCGTTTCTTGAACAATATAACGTCCAAAAAACGCAAAACCTACCCCAATTATGACGTCACTCACAAAAAAATAAAAATCCAAAAAACTTCTCAATTTTTTTAAAATTTAAACGACAACACTTTCCGGATCTTTAGAGGGTTGGAACAGCTCTCTAGCTCAATCGCCTGGCGAGGTATGGTGGCGCAAACTGGAACGAACTTCAGCAAGGAAAGTGGCGCACGCGAGACCTAAGGTTAAGAAGACAGCTATATTAATTTTTATCCAAAATTGACACAGTTGAGCTTATTTTAGACATTCATTTTGATGCTCTGCGCAAAAAGCATGTTAACTGAAAATGTAAAACATTTTGCAAAAAAATTATTCAAAATTTTTTTATTTACAAACATTCATGCTCAAAACAAAGGTTGTCTATGTTTTGTTCAACTGACGACTTTCACTATAATTTCGTGGAGAAAAGCTCATATTACAGTCTCCCTAAATATCATTCCAGTTGTATTTAAAGTTTATTCCTAAGAAATGTGTTAGTTGGGGTTTTGTAATATGGGAACCGAGAAAAATCGGTTTAGATAGATAGATAGATTTATTTGGCGGTACTGAATTAATTGCGCTAGATTTACTCTCTTAAACAGCAAAAACGCCGGGGCACCGAAAAAACACAGAGGTTATCTTGTCAGGTGCCCCATAAATTAGCTGATATTGATGAAGGTTTCCATGGTGAAGGCTGTGCCGACCGCAAGACGTGCTGACGCAGTCCGGTTTAGGGAAAAATTGAGCTAAGAACATTACGAGGTCGAAGTTACATTGCGCAATGTAAATGTTAAATTATCGGTTTATGGTTAAGAGCAAGTAGCAATTGTATAGAGTTTAGCATAAACTCAAAAGTCTTTTCAGGAGTTGCCAATATCACTATCAGCTTGGTTGGTTTGATAAAAGTGGTTTTGTTTTAGACATTATGAAACAGGACAACATGCTGACATCAAAAGGCTAAATCAATTTCCAAGTTAGCACTGCCTTTCACTAGATATTACCTCTTTTTCGTTTTAATTTAGTTTGTACAAAGTCATATTGTTATTAGTTAAACAAAAGGAATTTGCAAACTTACCAATTTCCTGTGGTAACACGCATGTTGTTTGCAGCAGTCTTTCAACTTGTTGGTGAGATCGGGAAATCCAGGCAAAGGAAAGAACTTGTAAGGACAGTAGAACTTAGATATGCTGGAACCTGGTATACTTCCGAGACCGGCAAGCGCAGCGTATGACGCACCACCAGCGAAACCAGCAAAGGAACCAAAGTTTAATCCAGCACCAGGGAGCCCTAAGCCAGGGGAAAGTCCGAATCCTCCGGGATAGCCGGGTATACCCAAACCTGGGTAACCAGGGAGGGGACCAGGAAGAGGACCAGGAAGAGGACCAGCTCCTCCTGAGATTATTGAAAGGTCAGCAAGTTGCGGAACAAGTGCGAAGATGTTGGGGCAGCAGTCGCCACGTGGACATTGAATGAACAGAGTGGCAGCGGTATCGTTACTGTTCGGTCTCGGACATCGACATGGCAATCGTTTGAAAATGTAAGGATGAAAAGTGTAGTCGTTAGGCTGAAACAGAACAGCGCCAGTGTTACAAATGGCAATGCCTTCTGCACGATCGTGAAGTATCATGCTTTCACAAGAAACTAACAAATTTCAAAACGTAGATATTAAAACACAATTCCGATACTATACAAAAAGAGCATTTTTTGTAAAAAAACAAGCAATGCTGGTCATCGCAAAAAGCACTCCCTAAAAATATTGGAAGCGAAGGATATATTAATCTGAAAAATATTGCAGAGTTTATCTTCATTTTGCCAAACTTGCTGTTAAATACGTTTTTTCTGTGCATGCTTTCCAAAACGAAACCCAAAAAGCCATTGACGATTTTTTAATTTTGCTTTTGTGGTGATTTACCTTCAGTAAGCTAATAGACACTGACCTAAGTTCTGGAACATGTTCTTGAAACAAGCTTACGATGCAAAATTTTTAACACCGTAAGAATTAATAACTTTTATAGCCTAATATCAGCACAAGCCAGATAAAAAGTAGTTTACAAAGTTATTGAGTTAGGAAACCATCAATGTTTCTATCAACACTTTTCATTAAAACATCCAAAATTAATAGAAAAGTTAAAACTGGTTGAGGTGCATGTAGATACGCTCAAAGTGTTCCAACTTCTCATACAATAAAGTCTATCATATAATTTGTAGTTACTCATGCACTTTCATAGGATAAGCATGCATTCGAAATGATAAAACCCTGAGTTGCTTACCGCCTGGCATTGAGCCTCCTGAGGAACCTCAGCATATAATTCCGGATATAGTTCACTAGGTTGGTAAAGTCCAGGAATCAGGAAGTTTCTAGTAGGGTAGTTGCATTCTTTTTCATTCTCGTCGTAGCAGCACCCACGCAGATGACATTCAAGCTTTGTTATATCTTTAAATAAGTGCAATAGTTAAAACAAAAGTTAAAAATAGACCTGTAACATTTTTGTTAAACGTTTTAAGTCAACAAACAAATTTCACGCAAATATTAATGCTCTGTGCAAAAGAAGGATTATTTTCAGTTTTGGGCTTGAACAAATATATTATAAAAATAGTTAGTGATCTTCCTGAAATGATGATGACCAGAAAATAAAAATGGAAATTTACAATTCTTCTGGGAAACTCATAGGCCAAAGTTTTAGCAAATTAAAATGCGAAGAATTCGAATGTTACGTGGAAAATCAAAATCCAGTTAATTTCATATCCAGGCAGTTGGTGCTCCAGAACTCGCATTTGTAAAACTTCAGTATAAAAAAATTCATGCAATCAAATATCTCACCTTCCCATCCACATTTCCTTGCTCTGAACAAGGGATTGTTCAGCAGGCTAGTAAGCTGGCATAAAGCTTTATTTTGATAATTAATGACGTTGTCGAAGACTTTTTCAAAAATATTGACGACTGCTTCCTGGAAATATGGATTCCAGGGCAGAATGCTGCTGGCGATTTGCCTTGAAAAATAAAATAACACGTTTACGCTGATATTTTACCAGAAATGCTATGGCTGATATGATTTGAGAAAGTAGGTGTAAGAAAACCGACTTAGTTACCGGATATACAAAGTTTCCGTAAAAAGTAAAAATAGTGTTTTTCGGCATCTTATACCCAAAGTTTTTTGTGACGCTTTCAAGTATTTTACGGGCTCAAGGATAACCTGATTGTTTTTTGCCATCGTTAAGTTATTTGAGATGTTTTGTTGCTGATCATTCCGTATTCTGAAGAATTGTCTACTGAACACAAAATTGTTTAAATAAATACATTCATTTCCTTTCAAAGTTCAACAGGATTGAAGTGTATATGTGAGTATCGTTGACTTACCATCAACTTACACGTGTTGCCTATCGCAAAAAAAACTTGTTGCTTTAATGAAATTATAAAAAAAAATAGTTTTGAATTCTAAAAATATTTGTGTCGGTCTTCAACGGCAGGACTTTACTGAAGAGCAATACCGCGGCTATGTTTTAATTTGAAGTAAATTTATCTGTGTAACTCTGCTACAATCCGGTAATCAGAAACTTGCGTCAGTGCTTGATTTCGTGACGCTAACTTTAGACCTGGCCAATATGCACTTTTTAGGGATGCTTTTTATACTGCAGAATCTGTATGAAGGATTCTTCGAAAAGTTTAAAGTCCAAATTATTTTTGTGATTGTTTTTTGGTGAACATTTCTGGGATGACAAAATTTTCATTGCTGTTATTTGGGAAATTCGGTTGTTCTTAGAATTTTGTTTCATTTTATGCGTTTCCATATAAAGCCCACCTCAGTATCCGGCGATAGGAACCCAACAAACTACACAGCAGGTGTTTGGCCATAAACGGGGCAGTTGTTAATGCACAAAAAAGCTTTGAAGGTTCATTTGCAGTTTTGTTGTGCAAAAAGAATTCCTCAGATAATAAAATATAATTTTTTACCTAAGGTTGCTTCAGAATTTTAAATATGGACTGCATCAAACACACCGTCATATTTTGCCTTGTATAAGTGACAGTAAATGAAGCACGCAAACAAAACTTAGGGATAACTATGGGAACTTTGTAACGTTTTTATTGTGAAAATTTTGATAACGAGTGTAAACCCATAATCTTTACAAGTATCGTTTTTGCTATGTTTGTATTAAGTAGTTTCGAGACTTCTCTTCCTAGGTTACACGAAATCAACATCAACAGTTTTTTTAGCAATATTCCGTTTTTTCAAATGTGGTACATTGCAGCAAGTAGTCCATTTCCCAAGTTAGTTCTACCAAACTTACAAGTATCTTGAGGATGTCGGGCCGTGATGGCACACTGGAGTACCGGCCATAAATCCGGGTCCGAAAGCAAACTTGTATATGTACAAGTCTTTGTCAAAGCAGCAGCGCGGATCAGAATAACAGGCAAGAGGATTTGTTTCTGCATCGGGTATGTGAGCGGCGCATCGCGTTCTGCAACAATTGGAATGAGCAGTTTAGCGGCAGTCAAACTTGCTTAGACATAAGTCGTCACAACGGGTTACCTGTGGCAAATTGGTACTTTCACTGGACACACAGGGAAGCCAAGAGAGATACCAAGCAGAGCAGCTGGTGAAAAACCAAAGGACCTCCCCTGGATAGTTTGGGCTGTGGTCTGAAAAACATGGCTGCGAATACAGTGAAATTCGCAACAGACGCTTTTAAACTGAAGCGCGTTTTTGAAAAAAGTAAGTGGCTATTGAGTGCTATCAATGCCAATGCTCTAGCTGGCGACAGTCATTTCACAAAATGTGGGCCAAAGACAAATTCAAAATTCAGAATTTTTTCCAACAAATACTGAATGATCTTGCTCGCTACTTTTCAACAATGTGAAAATTTTTTCATTATAAATTTGTTCAAAAAAGTTCCACTTCAACAATTCTATCAGATTGGAATATGTTGTCAAGTGCTGTATTTAGTAGAGTTGTTTTATCAATTGGATTAAAAATTCTATCAAACTTTCTAGTCATTTTTAACCAAAAAGCTCTAAATTTCTTACTTACCGGATCAACATCGACTCCAATGGCAGTTGCTCGAGCTTTTACAGGCTCATAGTTGTCTGGCTTTTTTGGTTTGTTTTCTTCAACAAGGTTCACTGCTTTATTTGCTAATTGTCGAATTTCTGCAACAATGACATAAGCGCTGATTGAAAAAGTTTTACCTTTAAAAATATTTTGATGTTAATGAGCTATAACCTCTTTGTACCGATAAACTCGTCACGTGACATTTCACAAAAATGCCAATTCGATATCTAATATCTCCCAAACTTAGAGAAAAATCAAAAGACGAACTCACTTATACTGTAGTTATCTTACCACTGATGAAATTGTAACTAACAAGAGAGATAACAGCTAAATATACAAGCACAACACTAAATGCCTTAGTTGCTTTAACAGCAATAACCATACTTGGAGTGGCCGTGTCGTAAAAGCAATTAGGTTGTGTGCTGGGATTGTAGCAGCAACCCATTCTTCTGCACAATGTCTCGTCGGGCACAGTGACACTGTCATTTGAGCATGGCATCCTGTTTGTAACAGCAGAGCACCGGGCGTCTGTAAAGAAAAAAATTATTTGAAGATATGCAGACTTTGCACTGCTTAGATTATTTATAGATACATACGCAAATCTTCAATGCAAAATACGTTAGATTTTGTGCATTTAAAACTTAAAAACAATTCCAATCGATCTGCTGTGTATCAATTCACAAAGTAAGCAAATCTGGAACTTATCTACAGTTGCAAATGTTACTTGTTTTAGATTTACACCTTTATATCTCAATGTCTTGCCCAAATGGCTCTTTTGCTTCACTTTTCTCCTTGTACTTTACTTCATAAACATTAATGAACGTTGAAATATTCAAGTTTGTTTGGCTTTTTATCTTCTATACCTCGTACTAACTTATAGGTTATAAACTCTAAAAGTATTTTAATCTTTCATTTTTCAATCTTTAAGTTAATATACTTTACCACTGGGAGTTGCTGCTTATATTGCGTGAATAAGTGAGTAGCGTGCAAACAACGTTGAATGAAAACATTTCCAGTTGAAGTAAGCTGGATAATTTCTTGGTATTTTTGGGTTTGCTGGCGAAACAACTTTATAATCATGAGAGTTACAATGCACAAAACACAGTGAAAATCAGTGAATAAAACTTGGTGATACAAAGGCATTATTTAGTTTTGGTGTAAATGAAATGTTTTTTGAAAGTATTTTGTACCAAATTTCATAGAAATGCAAAGAAATGAAAAAAAACATAATTGAGCTTTGATATTAAGAGATTTACTTGATTTTTTCATATGAAGACCAGTAAAAGTTTGATGAAGGTGCAATTTCTGGATATTTCAGCCCGAAATTATGTCTTCAAAGTGAAACGCTTTTGGTCAAAGTACTTTCGAGTTGTTGCTGTGCATTTAACTTGCTGTGTGTTTCAAAGGTTTGCCACTTGCTGATCAGGACCACTAGGAAAGCCAATGCAATGCCAGAACGCAAGTGAACATTTTCCAATACTGCTGATTTCCGCGAAATATTCCAAGACCTTTTGAAATTACCAACTAGAAGCTTGTTGAACTGCGTTATGTTGATACCAACAGAGATGGACTTCCGACATATAGAAACAAATTTTCGATGTGGCTACCATTTGTCCATTTGTAACATTTTTTGGGTGGTTTCTCCATTGTTTGTTAGATGTCATGCTTTTTTGGTTGAAACGACAAAATCAGGATCAAAGTCTGCAACTCATACGTTTAAAATGCTTTTTACTCAGAGAGTGTTAAGTATTTCAAAAAAATCGAGCAGTCCTAGCAGTACTAAAAATATTTAATTTGACGAAGTACAAAGTTAAATTTTATTATTAAGCTCCATAACACGTGTGGATATTTCTTACTTTAAAACCAATCATATTGAGATTGCAATATATCCATCAGTTTTAAAATTATCTTCATCCCATGAAAAATGCGATTCACTAGCAAAAACCACGTTGAACATGGTCGTTGAGCAAGAGATAGATTTTCATAAAAATGTGAATAACATTTAATCTTACAAAAAAATAAACTTACCTGAGAGAGCTGCCAGGCAAAGGAGGCCCAAGCCTACTACCATTAATTTAATCATGGTGCTCTGAAAAATTAGTATAGGATTAACGCTCTTTAAAACATGTGGTAAGAAAATGTAACAACAGAAGTCACGCAAGGACGACAGCAATAATTACTGGCTTTACTTCCGTAACATAAGAGCGGAGATACTATCCAGACTTATCATTGCCACAAGACAAGGTGTGCCGATTGCCGAAACGTCTGTAATAAATGGTCATGTCAGCTTCTCTCACTGCTTATCATTCATGTTTTGCTGCCTCCTCACATTGTACAGCAGCGCAACCATTAAAATCACCTCCAGTGCTATTACATTTCTTGCCGTTTCCTTCTTATTTTTGAAAGCTGAGATTATAGGATTTTAAATTAGAGAAAAAATGGGTTCCTGGGATAAGCAAAACTCGCAAGTATTTGTTTTTGTGGTCAGTATTTGTATTTTTCAACGTGCAAATGCAGAAACTTCTGTTTAATATAAAATAGTGCACTTTCTATTGCCTGTAAACAATGTTGCTCCAAGAATAATTTCTGCGTAATGTTTGCAGATGATACTTTCCCATTTGTACTGCTACGTTATGAATATAACGAAACATCCTGAACAAGGTAATACTTTGATCATCCACTATCTTATCAAAGTGTCTCGAATGCTGTTGCGCTGACGAACCACGATTATTTATAATCATTCATTAAGTAGACCGACGCACCTAATTGAAGTATCAATCTACAAAATCTATAGACTCAGATTTTAATGCCGCAAAAATGGACTTGTTTAAGTCTTTTATTCAAGAAAGAAATTTTGACTGAAATCTGATTTCAGTTCCGTGTTTATTTTTGTATAGTTTGGTGATCAACGATTTTTTACTTAAAAATCGATCAAATGCCCAACTCTGTACTTCACCGACGAAGTACTTTTCATTCCACGGAAATACTTGCTAGTTTTAGCATAAATATCAACGAAAACATCTGACAATTTTTTGCGATTTTTCGACTTCATTTATCTGCGTTAATACTTAGTTCACTTCTGCNAACCATCTGCCAAAAAACAAGTTTACGTTTCGATACTGCACGTTTTGCACCATACGACCACATCTCAAGCAAAACTTCTTGCTTGCGGACAGTCAAAGGCATATGCACCACTACGAATGACACATTGATGGCGCATGTCTGCTTTTATAGTTTTATAAGGTATTATTTTGGAGAAACATCACTTCTTTCCGTTTTCCTTGCCGCTTATTATCTCTATGTTTGGCGGTGTCATATAGTCAAGTGATGACGTAAAGCAGGCGGCTCCTTCTCTGGCTGGTACAAGGTCGTGCCTGCAGGCAAAGTGAGCACAGTTCCTTGAACAGCAACCGCAATGTGCTACATACAACCCCAGCGAAAATGCTCTGCTTCCGTTATCTGAACGTCATAGAAATTAAATGAAAGGTGTGGCGAACCATGATTGAAATAGAGCAAATGTCAGAGGGATTAGATTTTACGCTGTTAATGTTATACCATGCTATGGCACGTACCCATTTTTCAAAAGTTATAACTGCTCTTTTATACAGTAATCTAGTTCAGCCACCAGAAAAAAATAATTTGTTTAGCATTCAAATGAAAACAATTTAGAAAATGCGAGAAATATTTCAAAGCAGTTAAAAATGCAAATTTCTGATGAAAAATATCGATAATAAATGCAATTTATGAAATTCCAAACTTATTTGTAAAGATTAGTTTTACAAGAGGTCTCGGTTGTGTGCTTTCAGTAGTGGGTGGGGTTGTATGTGCGAAAAAATCGTTAAATAATATTTTGCGACTGTCACATGTCAATTCCAAAAGCATTGTGAACTGACTTAGGTTGATAAATATTTGCTTTATCTCTCAAAAACATCAACCTTTGCCGTACGTAAGCAATGCTTTGGACTGTGAGTTTTCAGAAGATAACTGCTTGCGTTTGACTTGCAAAGGATCTACCATAGCTTGCCCCGCAGTCATGTCCGCTTGCGCGTCACTTTACACACAATTGCAGTTGACGTCGAATCACAGCTCTCAGTCAGATAGGATTTTGGCTGCAATAACCAGGACATTAGAATCCGTACTTATTGTTATTTGTAGAGTGAATGTATTATAAAGTTTAATAAACGATTGTCTAAGCCCTAGTGAGCAAGCAGCCAGGTGCAGCGCAAAAAGATGAAAAACGTGAAATAAGAAAACCATTGCGACCAAATGAGCACAGTTGTTACCAATTCTGCTTCCAAATAT
>JGI24158J21664_10006718_pt1 | contig 15195 bp, 8 predicted proteins | sample Ectturendosymbi3_FD_21664 | JGI IMG/M metagenome (IMG submission 21664) | reverse complement strand
GACAGTTTGAAAATGTATTTTTAATAGTATATTAAAAAACGCATTAGCTCGCGGCACCCCTGGGCATTGTAAATGGCACCCTAGGGTGCCGCGGCACCCCGGTTGGGAACCACTGATCTACATCGTGGTTGTAGGGAGGTAACCACGTCACCACTCAGGCGTCAACTCATGTTTCTTGTCCAATGTTGATATTCGGCACAATGACCTGATAACGCTTTTGAGCCTGTTTTTTTTACAGTGTCCCTGAAGAGGCAATGGAATAAATCAAATTTTAAGGTTCATCTTCCCTGTATTTTTGCGCTGCCAACCGTTCGCCTCTATTTGCCTTATTCTCCTGGAAAAAGAAACAGAAAGGAAAGAGAGAAAGGGCTATCCGAATTGATGGCGTAGATAGGCCGCGACCATAACGCTCATGAGAGCGAATGTGTAAGCATGCGATTTGTCATATGAGGATTTCAGATATTGATGTATGTGAGCAATAATTTACGCGCGCTGCGGTAAGCTGTCTGCGACCTTCAGTTGCGAAGACGGGTCTCTGTGGTGTCGCTTGTGCGAAGTTCTTGGTGCTTTCACGCAATGTCTTTTGTATTAAAACTTACTTTATTGTCCTGTTTGACAAAGACATATATGCGAAACTTTCGAGCTTGCACTGAAAGCGTATTTCCTGTAATGAATGCTTTGCCTGCAGTGCAACGATATGCTAACCTGCTGTTGTTATCTCAAGTGTGATATGCAACAGGTATAGCTTGAGCAGGAGGGGTGGTCAAACTACGGCCCGCTGGCCGCATCTGGCCCGCCCACCAGTTTAATCCGACCCGCCAAATACCTTGCACATTTTTTTCAAGCACCACGTTTTCGACTGTGGACAGCAGTGCGACAGCATTGGCTGAACGTGCAGACAAAACGGTGTGATTTTATTGCTATTGATGCACTACAATACATTTTAACAACGTATTTTTGCATAGATTACGTAAGTCGCACTGTATCCGACCCTCCAGTGGCCAGGCAGTCGCGAATTCGGCCCTCGGGTCAAAAAGTTGGCCAACCTTGGTTTAGAGCGTTGGCTTGGCTCTAAGTTAGTTTGTAAAGTGCAAATATTTCGACAAAAATAAGCTATTTTAGACTGTGTTTGCATTTCGTCGCGTTGATCAACTCCACGGACTCGCACGTGTTGAGGAATCAGGAAGAAGCAGATGACCGATGACGACATGTTTTGCGTGCGTCAAAATTTCAAGAGTAGGTCTTCAGGAAAGAACATGTCGGTCCATTAACTGTTTAAGAGGGAAGTGAGATCAAGTGAAGGTGCAAATAATTATGATCTGCTACTGCATAGTTGCTTGCAGAACTGAGATAGCCTGCACTGGACTATAGCCAATCACCAATAGCCCGAAAATGCATTTGCAGTTTACAAACTCATGCGTCGCATTTACAACCAACCCATGTCAAACAGGACTGCAGAACTGACTAACTTTCGAAGCAGATTTTCGGTACGGAACTAAAAATCAAAATCTTCCCGTCGAGCCGACCTTTCACACAGCGACACAATTGAAACCTGACTTGACAACGCAAGACTACAGGACCACGCAGCTTACCTCGCTGTGCGTAAACATACTTTGAAAGGGTATAAAATATGCAAATGAAGGCATCTTAAAAATTTTGTTCGATTAAAGAGCAAAAAAATACAACTTGCAAAAATTTTACTCTGATGATATTGTCTCTATGTACGTCATGATCACGGCCTATTTACGCCATTAATTCGAACATACTTTGCTTATTTTCAGTAGAACAAGGGCAAATTGAGGTGGACTGTTCGTGTCGCAATAATGCAAGAATCAATATCAAGAAATTATATTAATATAAACATTACGTGCATCGCGTCTTGAGGGACGTTTTAAGTCAAGTCCAGATCGATGTCCAATCATGGAGAGAACATCAACTGCCAAGCAGTGATGCACGTGGGAGCTGCGGAAACTTTATTGGGGTCACGTTGACGTAATCACTAATTACGTGGGCCATGCCGCGATCGATGATCTTTGAACGAACGCCTCGCGCCAAAGCGCTCCTGCGCTTTCCGCCTTTTCTCGATGACGTCTTCACCGAATCCGATCGAACGATGCGACCGCAGAAAGAAGATTACGACGTTTTCCCGGCAGAGCTGTTGGTCGGCGATGTGTGTCGCAGCGCGGCGGTGATGTGTTCCCGCGCGCGCTCGCTATCTTACGTCACAAAGGCTCGTATCAACCGAAAGAAAAAATTCACTGGAGCTTTTTATTCCGGCAGCACCAGGTTTAAAGTTGTGGGGGGATCGCAACAAACAACCTTTACCGACATTTGAAACAAAGCGGCTGTCTGGGTCACGTGACCGACCGAGGCAAAAAGAATAAATTGGTGGTAAGAAAATTAGGAGCAAGAAAAGAAGTGAACGTTCATGCCACACCGATGCTTCAACGTAATGAGGAGAGACAGAGCGAGCACGCACAAAGCACGTGGCATCGATGACGTCAAAGTCGTGTTACCGACCCTAGCGACAGGACTTTGGTTGCCAAGCAGTGTTTCGCATCATACAAAGTAGTGCTGATCGAGCAACATCCTGTTGCTTGGTAATAGGAACAAGGTGGACGGGCTTTACCGGCTGGTGTCGTTTGAATTGAAGTGGCCTATAAAAGCCTGGCAATGGCCTGGGTGGTGGAACTGCACAAGGTGGTCAAACGAGTTACCCTGGTGTGAATGGAAGTCACTTAAATCGTTATTATTTTAAATTCTCTATTCCTTCAAAATCGATTTCGTGCCACGCCGTTGACGAATAATTGCCACCTGAAGCGTTTCCAGTCACAAGTTTTGAAATTTCGAATTAGGCAACTTGTTGTTATAGTTACAATATGCACTACTTGTTAAAGTAAAAAAAAAAACACATTTACAAAAAAACAGCGCCTGCAAATTACATGAACAGCTTGCAGTCAGAGTGTGTTTTGTGATGAGAAGTAACATGGCTGTCGCACGGATCTCGCATGAAAAGAAAAATTTTCTAAATGCACAATTAGTTTTGTCTTTTCTTTTATGGGGGGAAAGAAACGCTAATTTTTCACAATTCAAATATTTTAATGAAGCCGAAAAAATCCCACAAGTATTCTCGAGGTTCCCTGAAATCCCTAACGATATAAGTTTCTCAATAATACTACGGCGACAAAAATTAAGCCTGACATAAAGAGCCAGAGCAAATGTCCAGGGAAGTGCCTTCACAATCAGGCAAGCTCCGAAACACTTCTTTCGTGAGGAATATTTTCGTGAGGCAAAACCAATAGCAGCGACCAGGGCTGTTAAGTCTAAACAGACTTTAAGCTAGAAAAATTGCAAAATTCCGCTAGGCTATCGCCAATTGTATAGGCCGCTAAACCAATTATCCAATAGAATCTAGCGGATTTAGGACGCCAGACCAATTATTTTGCAGCTAGACAAGATTAAAATCCGCTAGATCCAGCGGAAAATCCGCTAAATTGGCAACCCTGCAGTGACCCCAACGGTATCAACAGCAATATTAAGCTTTATGCAGGGCAGAGGTTGAAGAAGCCGACCTCGCGAAATAAGACAAGTTTTCAGGATCGTTAATTTTCTTGGTTGTTGCCGCAATACCCCATAAAACATAGCATCATCTTAAAGGGGGTGGGGGTGCAGGTACCTTCGCTCCCGCAAGCAAGCAGCCCCGATACTTACATTTACGCAGTTGCCGTGATCTATTGATGTGCAGTTGTTTGGGCAGTGACCTTCGTCAGTGGCTCCTCCATTCGCGTCTGAGACGCTGGTGTTGTTCGTTGCGTTCGGAAGCATGATGTAGTAGGTGACGTTGAAGCCTGACGTCACTGCCTGGGTTGGTCTGTTCCATGAAGACTCGAATACGACGGTAACGTAACCTGCACATTCGACACCACAAATGAAAGATTCGCATGCGCAAATGTTCCGTATATGTAACAAGAATATTTTCTTTCAATAAAAATGGCGCGGAATGTTTGTGGTACGATTCGCGTTGTTGACATTTTGCAGTAATGCCTCTTTCGATTTGTACGAATCAACACGGAAGACCTATCTCACCAGAAAAACTAATTTCGTATTTTGACACAGACCACTCGAGACCAGGGCGTGGCCAAATTGAAACTACTGCTCTGGCTTTAACAGGTCACGCATGACTGCTCTGGGTTCACAGGTCATGCTCATCAGGCGCTCACCTGAGTCCGCGCGCAAAGTGACGTTTCCGGTTCTGTTCCCGCAGATGGACGTCGCGTGTTCAGTGGGGGGTGAGTCGAACGTCGGTATGTTGTTGTACACAAACACGTGATCGGCCTGAACAAGAAGCTCGGCTATTAGTGAAAGTTCAGAGAAGGCGATGTTGGAAAAGATGCAAATAATCGATTTGACCGACAGAAATAAAAACTAGGGTAGGTGGGTCTGCAGGAGCAAGGAAGGAGACACGGCCAGCGTTTTTAAAGGTGCTCTGAGAAACAGAAACAGTCTCTTAAATTTTACCAACGGTCATTCAAAATACTGCAGAAACTGGCTTTACTACCACCACCACCACCAAATACACTAAAATATTGCTTTATACAACCATCTCGTGTATTCAGATTATATAGTTGCGGTCTCTCAAATACCTTTGCGGTCAGCAAGGTCAAACCCTGGACATGGCAACTTTGCAAAAGGCAGTGAAGTGCTGTGAAGTTCAAGTAGAAAAACGCGTTTTTTAACTATTGAAAATCTTTTTCCAATGCACAGCATTTGCCTGGCGATAACGACGAGCGCCGCTCTGCGAATGACGACAACGATAATTGCTTCTCTAACCCGGAAGAGCTGAGACAACAACTTAAGAACTGCGAAGTCATCACTTTAGCTTACTTGCATTACCGCAGCAATTTCCATCGTACTTGCATTACCACAGCATTTGCTTCGTCCGTCCTTACAAGCGATTTGCTAGGTGAGGTGATAGAAACGCAGTGGACAATACGGGGAGCTCTTCAAAGCACTCACAACAACAACAACAACGGTGGAAAAACCCTGCTCAAGCCAAGTCTCACCGAGCAATCCAAAGCAGCCTGGACGACGAGCCGTATCTTGCTGCCCGGGCTGGCCGATATGATCCACATGCAGTACACGTCGTTCTGGTGCGCGGTGATGTCCCAGGCGCCAAATGCGCCGGTGGCCGATGAAGACGCCGCGAGAAGGGCGCGGCCCCGACACTGGCGGAAGCAGGTCCCCCCGTTCCTGTGTCGTAACAGAATGAAGTTGATCGCGCGGTTGTGACGTAAACGGAAGTGGATTGTTGCGTAATGGCGCGAGCGAAGAACAGATAGATTCGGTAAAAACTTTATCACAAAATGCACCGAAGCGTTTTGACTTAGCACCGTCGCTTAGAAGAGCAAGAAACTTCAATTTGTGGTCGTCAACTTTTTAAAGCGTTGTTTCGCTTTTGTTTGGAACACCATGAAAAACAAACAGAAGGCTATATTCGTAAAAAGAACCAGCTTGGCCCTCTCTGCGCCCGACAAGCTTATCTTTGATGATTCACTGTTTCCCGTTTTCGCAAGGACAAGGCCAGGCCGCTTCAGCGCAGCTTTCTCGGCGATAAGAATCAATGAAGAGTCGAAACGCGATCGATTGATCTGATCTCCGCCCGCCCGGGCAAGGTCACCTGGCAACAGCGCTCACTCACCTCGGATCGCCGTAAAAGCCCGGCGCACAAGCGTCGCAGTGATCGCCCGCCGTGCCGTGCAAGCACGCGCACACGCCCGTGGCCGCGTCGCACAGGTTCAGGCCGGGGTCGCCGTGGCCGTTGCAGCGGCAGGCCTTGCACAGGGTTTTGCCGTTGCCGCGGTTGTGTTTGAAGAAGCCGGGCGCGCACGCCTCGCAGCGCTCGCCGACGGTGTGGTGACGACAGCGGTCGCATTTGCCTGAAAACAGTAGCGGTTGCACACGGTCAGCGAGCTGCCGGTCGCCGTTCTGGGGACTCGCAGGTTTAGGGCTCGGTTCCCGTTAGAACCTGGTCATTATTTGCAGACGGATACGTGACAATTGGAATTAACTCATAATCACTGAACACAAGAACCAAACCTCGTCGACGCGAGTGCAATGAGAAAAACCTCAAAATACTAAAATACTGTGCATTCGCATAAAGCTGACCCTCACTTTTAAAATGATAAGCACTTGGATACAGTAAACTTCCCTTTTAGATATTAAAGCATGACGCACTTCATCGGTTGCTTACAGACAGAGACAAAGAATCGACTCGATTTAATGCATCACTGAACCTAAACGTTTTGGAGTATTGATGACATTGGTGCAGACAAAAAAAGTAAGTTCTTTTTGTAAACTAGGTCTCGATGTAACAGCACGTTCACTTCGACCCGGTTTTTCGTTTTGAAAACGTGCCCCTGGTACAGAAACTCTTAAAACACCAGTTTGGGATCAATAAAGCAGTTTTTAAGCAAGTGCGTGGCATCGGCGTTCACTGGAAACCTTTAGAAAGCACAAGACACCGCCATCGTACCGGGACCGGTGGTGCAGGTGCTTTGGAAGTGGCATGAGCAATCGACGGAGCAGTCGACATCCTGGTTGGGATCGCTGGTCCAACCCAGTTGGCAGATGCAACGGTAATCAGGACTTCCACTGCAGAAAAGAGAAGAGGGAGGTGAAAAGCGTGACCGACCAATGGTAAGTCTGTTGGTCAATCAGTTCATATGGACTTGCACGCGCGCGCAAGGCAACACAATGTGAGGATTCAGCAATCAGCTACAAATACGGCCTGCGACATCGGTACAGGATTTTATTGTATTCAAAACAACACCTGGATGCGTTCGCTGAGAAAGACACCAATAGGAACGCTATGACGCCTTCACTATGACGCAAGCAGCAATTCACGCTCGAGTGATTCTTAAACTGCAGACGGCGTCAGAAATACATTTTCGCGAATTGTGTTTGAAAATAAAGACGCGCGAACATTGCAGGCGGTGATTTGAAAGTCTGCAACGCGGACCGAGAACACGTGAGGACGATTTGGCCGGAAGCGTCCAGAATGGTCACCTGCAGCTTCCGTGAAGGCAGTGCCTGGCGCAGACCCGCTCGCACTCGAACCCATCGCCGCTGTAGCCCTTGTCGCATCGGCAGTGGTAAGACCAACGCGTGTCTGTGCAAGTCGCATTCGGGTGGCAGGCGCGAAGGGTGGTGTTGACAGGCCATGCTGGAACAAGAGCATGCAGTGCAGCTGTTATATAATATTATATAACGTTTGGACGCGCGGTCACGCGAGGGAAGGATGAGTGATGAGTTGTACAGATTGTAGGATAAGTGATAGAATCTATAATCTATCAGACAGATTACAAAGATCATAGACCTTGTTTACGGACCGCATAAGAAACAAAACCACCGCCAACAGCCTTTGCGACCAGTGGTGAAGAAATTTCCACAGATTTTATGACAAACAACGCAATAGGAAGCTACACTTTTGGCAGCAAAACAAAAACATAACAAAAATGTAAGAGCGCTGGTGTAGCGCCTTTGAGACACGAACAGTAACAATCAGTACCTGCAGTGCATTCGTCCACAGCAGGGCATTCGCTGTAGCTCCACTGCGTTTGGCCCGGATCGGCGGCGGAATCCGGCGCGACGGGACACAGGCCGGGGTCGCGCGACCCGACGAACTTTCCAGGCAAACAACTTCCCTGCGCATGCGCAAACACGACACCAATCAACGCCGTATTGGCAGGGCGATGATGATGCAAGCGAACGGTTGGCAGGGCGATGATGATGTAAGCGAAAGGTTAATTGCGCGGTACACTTGACAGATGACAGGAAGTTGTAGTTCGGGCGCGAGCCGCGTCGGAAAGCACGGAAGTTTAAAAATAAACACTTTCCGAGAGAGCAGCGTCGGGAGGTGAGGCGGGTTAGCGCAAACGCGAAGGGGCAGCATCAATTCAGTTTCTCAAATTGAAATTGAAAACACAACAAAACTATCAAAACGAAACACCAAGAAGCTACTGAAACGAGAAGTCTCTCTCGCTCCTCATAGTTCTCTCTCTTTATTTCTCCTTAGAAGTAAAAAAAGCATAGCGTACTTTGTTGCATTTTTCATCAAAGGAGTCTTTTTTTTCTCCTTCCACCCAGACCCGTAACTACGGGGCACAGAGGGCTTTGCCTTCCCCCCTGAAAAATTTTTCGCCCCCTCCTGGAGAAATGCGTTGGAAATAGTTCAAAACTATTGGATACGATTTAAAAAATTTGGGCCCCTTTCAGAGCTCTTCATCCCCCTAGTGTCTCAAGCTGGTTACGGGCCTGCTTCCGCCAGTGACATTCCACGATCCATGTGATTTTGGAAGCAAACAGGTTTACCAGCCCTGCGCTAAAGTCACCACAAAGTGTATTTCTACTTTTGGAAGCAAATAGGTTTCCCAGCCCTGCGCAAAATTCACCACAAAGTGCATTTCTGCTTTCTCAACCTGTGACGAAGCGAGCGTGAGACTGCCCCCAAGTTCAGCGAAACACTTCGCCTTTCTTCGGCAAATGCAACAAAACATTTTCAAGAAACTGGAAACAAACAAACGGAAAACGCGAATCCTTCCGTTTCTAGAACTTCTTGCTGCGATTCAGGCGCGGCGTGTGCTTTCCTCGCTCGCACGCACCCGCAAGTGAACGTGGTGCAAGGTTTTCGCATGATACTGTTCTGTACCTACCATCAGCGCGTTGGAAGCGTTACTGCACCACCCGCACTCGAACTTGCTCAAGCACTGGTCGCATGTCTTGAGATTCGCGCAGTCGCTGGAAACAAGAGAGAACAGCGCGGGATGAAAAAATAGCACCCACAACAAGAACCATCACATTAAAGACGAACATCGCTTAAATCGTATGGCGGTCGAAGGCCCGTAGCCACGGGGACATTTGGGGACAGATCTTCCCAAATTTTGTTTGTGCCGCCCCCAATCTTGTTGTTCCAAGAAAAATCTGCTTTAAACGTATGATGAAAACAAAAATCTTGCCCCCCTGAAAACGTATTTCGCCCCCGCAAACCATGAAACCTGGCCACTGGCCTGAGTCGATGGTTGCGTTGCTTTCAGTTTATCGTCAGTGTCCGATCCGGCGACTGCAGGAAGCGGTTATTAGGCTCAAACAAATTTGACACTTTTGACAAACGTCAGCTCAGAAGCCGCCCATCGCAGCCGTTTCGAAGAATGAAAAATATATCAATTATTAAAATAACGAGAAAATATTATTAAAATAACAAGAAAAATAAGAGTGGCCAGACCCATTATTATTATTAGGGCTCATTATTATTAAAATAACAAAGAAATGCCCATCATTACGTCATGGGCCAGGCCCACTATTATTATTAAGGCCCATTATTAATAAAATAACAAAGAAAGGCCTATTGTTACGTCATGGGCCAGGCTCACTATTATTATTGAAATATAAAAAATAACAGGAAAAACAACAGCGCGGACAAAAACACGAAGAAGAAGAAGCACCTTCCGCCGCATCCGCTCGTCTCATCGAACCACAGCGTGCAATCGCCCAGGACGTTGTCGGGCAGGTGCGCGAAGAACCGGTAGCACTTCCGTGTCGTCGCGCACCACGCACACGTCTCGTGTCGCAGGCCGCCGCCAGCATCGCCGGTTGCCAGGCACTCGGCGCAGGTGCGACGGTGTGAGCACGGCTCGGGACAGCCGGTCGCGGAAACCACTGAATCGCCTGCACAAGAGAGAACGAACGCGTTTGACCTCGCACTGACCCCTGCGCAAGCTTGCGGCGGAGCGGACTGATCAGCGCAGCACTTGTGACTTTTGTTCGGTCACAGACCGGATTTTTTTTAAATGACCGAAAAAGTTAAAGTCAATTCGGCCATAACGTCAGGAAAGGTGGACTGGTGAATACTGTTTTGGTGAGTTTTAATGAGTTTTGAGACAAATGATGAGTTTTAATTAAAAAAAGTGAGTTTTAATGCTATTATGGGCAACTGGCAGAAATGTCTCAGCGAGACAAAACAGACGTGAGATATGGTGCAAAACGATAAAAGGTCGTAAGGTCGGACATACACATCAACAGGTTGAACCACGCAAAACTATCGCAGTTACTTCATAAAGAGGAAAAACACTTGACTATGCTGCGCTTTTCAGTCGTGTGACTGCCAGCCTTTACACGTCTCGACCTTGGCTGCTTCTTACATTGCACTTCAGTGATTGGGTGGTCGAAGAAGGTAAGGTCTTGTCAAGTCGAAATTCGTTTCAAACACATTGCACAAATTTGTCAAATAAAAAACAAAATAAGCGCTTACGTGTTCGACTTGTGCTGTTACAGCAAACGGGCTGGGAACTATTCAGCTGAAACTGCTTAGGTATCACGTGGATGAAGCTGCCAATGGAAACAACCTACATCACGAGACAACCGTATCATGCGTCAGACGTCTGAGACCCTGTTGACGCATTCACCGCCTCATTTCTCACTCGATGTCGTCAACAGTGACCGACGGGTGTCGCTTGGCGTTGCTGCAGCACCTCGAACACTGAGCTTGTAAGGTTAGCAGTAGAAAAGGCGACTAGGACATCCTGTGCGGCGCGCAACACCTGTCTCCTGAAAAATACTGCGCTTTCGCATCAAACTTGACGCCTGCGACTTCTCGGTAATTCAATACTGAATAACAAGGTCGCATTTGCTGCTGCCTGACTTCTTACAGGAATTTACGAAGCGCCACTCACTCAACCGTTCTTACATTGCACCAGTTCTGTAGTAAATACGATCAATTCTCGAGTGGGGGGATCCTGGATAAACGGGGGTTAGAATCTGGGATCAATCGTCGAACGGGGGTGAGGCGAAACCAGCGCAAATAGCGATCAGCATCCACCAGGGGGGGGACTGCGAGAGGGTACGTACCTCCACCTCGGTAGCGACCGATGCAACCGACTTTGCCCCCCCAGGCGCAGACCGGATTCCGCGTGCATTCCGTGCAGGTGTGGAAGTCGGAGCAGCTGGTGCAGGACGATGTGTCCGTGACGAAGCCGAAATAGGGGGACGCCCTTGGGTGTGGGTCTGCATAAACGGTCGAGAGCAAGGCGTTAAACAAGGATGGGTGGTGGAACGCCGCAAAATTGCGCGAACAAACCATATTTGCTTTTTGCGTCAACGTCGTTGACTACAATAAAGCTAAAAATGCTGCTCTTTCTGCTACTTGTGTTTTTCGTAACATTTGCCAGCAGCCTTAATTTCAAGCAAACCAAGTTTTTTTTCTCCTGGTGATGACTTATTTCGTTTATGAGTCGACGTTTCGTCCAAACCAAGCAGGCCTGCTCTTTAAGGGCAACTGCTTAACATGCATTTTACATGAACATAGTCTCCATACACAGCGTGATCTCAGCAGAAGAAACAACATCGTCCATCTCATTCGATTTTCACTGGGAAAAAAACGAAAAAGCGTAATTTGAAGGCTTAACGTTTGGTCGATTGACATTCTGGCAGGGTAGGTGGAGCGTAAACTTGTGGCAGCACCAAAAAAACTTTTTTTTAATCCAAAGCACAACAAAACTCAGTCGCGGTTAGCGGAGCGTGACGAAGCCTGAACAGAGGTATGCATTCCCGACATGGGCGTCGGAAGGGGGAGCAAGGAAGGGCCTTGCCCCCTTGGATTTTGAAAATATCAGCGAAAAAGGTTGTTTTCTTAGTTTCACTTGGGGAAAAAACAAATTTCACTACTTTTGGCCCCCCCTAGAAAAATTTTGGAAAAGTCCCCTAATGTCCCCCCTGGGAAAAATCCTCCCGACGCCCACGATTCCCGACCAAACAAAGCAACAGGAACTTACGAACGCCTGGAATCCGGCAAATCGGACGCTTTGCGTCCGCGACGGACTGCCTCGCCAAGCAGCGGTCAAGCACCGCGCACCACGCGCAGGCGAGATCGATCAGGCACTCGTAACAATCGCGATACGAAGCGCAGTTGCCGGCAGCGCTGGGGGGTGAGCGGTAAGGCTCCAAGTACCCGAAGCCGATTGTCTGGTGACGTTCGTAGCCGCGTGTTCTGGAACACACGAAGTGAGATGTGGCTGTTCTGACTGACGCGTCGAGCGCATGATCAAAGAGCCTTTCGAGCCGTAACAAACGGTTGGTGTGTGATCGCCGCGACTGCGTCGAATCACAAAAAGTGCGAAGTTTAGGAATCAGCCGACTGGGCTCTGCTTTCATCTTTTTGCGATGATTCAAACTTGCACATGTCTGTATTCAAGTAACTTCGCTCCACAGGTGGAGCAAGCAAGGAACCAATCGCAAATTTTCAGCCGGAAATCGATTTCACGCAACACCGCGCATCGCCAGTCCTTGAATCTCATTCTAAATAGGTTCTCACATGTGGAGAGTAGTTACTTGGCCCAGCAACCGTCACATTCTCGTTTCAAAGGGTGCCTTGTCTGGTCGCCGATTGGCAAATAACCGCCTACGGCCAACACGCAACAGGATGCCAGCTTACCTGATGGACCAGGCTAAATCCAACTCGCCGGAATCCATTTCCTTGAAGAAAACAACTTTGTAGAAGTATCTGCACAAACAGCAACATGTCATAAAAGGCGTTTGATGACGTCACCGATATTTTGAGAACACTCCGGACTTAAAACGTTTACAATTTGAACGTTTTACAATTGCTATAAAATCTTTTGCAACGAGATGAGACCTGATTTTTTTGTGAAAAAAGGAACGAAATAAATATCAGCGTGAACCAGACTATAAGTTCCATGCATTGCAAGCCCAAAGCAAATGGCATGGGCATCGGTCTCAACAGTCTTCACGTTCGAACCACTTTGTATGACGGGTTAAGAACGTGAAAAGAGAATGCAAAATGTCGATTACGAAATAATCCATTCTGAAGTACGCTGAAATAGACCTTTTCACATAACGGGCCTACTGTTTCAAGCTAAGCGCGAGCAGCAGCCAATCACGGTATTGCATCAACAAAATCGCAGCACAGTTTACTCGCTCAAGCAATCCTTGCGGTTGCGCCGTCAAGCTCGGTCACGTGCACAAGTTCGATCACGTGCACAAGTTCGGTCACGTGCACACGACCAGGAAACTCAATAAAATTGGCTTCCACCGAGCAGCACTTTCCTGCCTGCGATGATCACACGAACAGCGCGAACATTTTCGGAATTGAAAACGACAAAGTCGGCTCTCACACCGATTTACCGGATGAAGTTACGATAAGTTGTTACGACAGCTCAGCATGACAGGCGACGGACGGTAACGTAGGCGCTCGCTGCGAGAACATTTCCGAAGCAAAGGTTTGCAGGTAAAGAAAATACACTTCACTTCCTCGCGTCCGTTGCCACAATGCGCCCGAAAACTGACAAACCTCAGGTTTCCGCCGAAACAGACCGAAATTGCCTGGGACGAAATTCGCGACCACAGTTCTAGGCGTTTGTATCAATGTAGACACTTAGATCATTGCATAGGGTTCCATGAGCAATGAATGCAAACATTTGCGGAAGGTTCCGTTGCAGCAAAAAGGTTGAAAAACACTGCGCCATAACTTAAGCACCTTCTTCAACTCGGATGAAACCGTCTACACAGTGCACGGAAGCGCATTCCAGAGCTACTTCGCTTTGACGCGTGTTTGAAAATTGAGTTATGGCCGAAGGAACACCTGTGCGAAGGCTGCGCAGCAGTTCGCATTTGCTGTCGCTCGGCCGAAGGAAGTGTCAATACTCTGACGAATATCTTCTCCATGCGTTCTAGACGTCAAGTTGTGCGCAGGGTCAAGCATAAAACGTCCGTGGACTCATCCGGGAGCAGGGAAGACAACCGAACTGGTTTGAATTCATCGATTACTTGATCTCCTCTGGCAACATCGAAATCCTACGTTACACTGTGTTATTTGAGAGCGATGGTAATTCGAGCTTGCTCTCTGCTTCCTCGCCAATCAAATGCGCGATTTATATTTTTTGCGCACGGCACTATCAACTCTCCAGCAATTGCGTGTGGTTTCTTGGCTTTGCTTTGAACGACATTTCCACAGCGGCTCCATTTTATTATGCTGCAATATTCCATCGGTACCTGCGCGAGAGATCGCTTCACGCTATTTACTTCAAAATGTTAAGTTTTTTTTCTGGCAGTTTGTGGTTTTGAGAATGTTTGGTTTCAAAACGCATTTGTGGTTTTGACGGTTTCGAAATTTCGGCCGAAAGAATTTTCATGCATCATACACTGAGGTTTTTCTACTCCATTACAGGCGATACCTGCAAATCCATAGTTAAGACAATCCATCCACTGCGAATCCACGTTATATTAAAAAGTTGTAATCAAATTAGTACATAAATACACCCGCTCGTATATTAATCTGATCAAACATTAATAAAAAATGACATCCACACACTTGGAGATTTTCACTTTCCCGGAATTTTCTAAACATATCACTTTCGTTGCAGAGCTGTTAGCAAGAATCATGCCTTATATGGTGCTTGAGGTGGATTTTCGGGTTTTGGCTGATGGTCATTAGTACAGCAGAAGGTTTCTTTTCTTTTGAATAACAACAAAGAAGCTGTGTGCCAGGTGCCAAAAGACCCGCAATAGGCCTTTCTCTTATCCGCTCCTGCCTCACACTGGAAACCACGATGCAACACGCGCTATCAGCAGTTTCGGGACATCACCTGACCGCGTGCGTGCAAGTTAGACGCAGTCGTGCGCTACCACGTGAAACAAAACAATGCAGGCGTTTCAATATCGCCGCATGACTATCGCATGCGTGGCGCAGAAAATGGCTGATCATCAACTTTTTACGTAAAAGAACTTTCACAAAAACGACTTTCGTCGTCCAATCACATCGAACGTATCGAGATGGGTTTCCATTTCGCTTTTGAACTCATGCGCTCCTTTCGAACCCTCCTCCCCCACATGAAGCTCGCGACCCCCCTGGTTGAAAACCGCTGGTTTTAAAGGAATTACGCGCAATAACGGTTTGCAGGCCGACTCGCACGAATAGGTAGGTCGCGCTGCCCGACGCGCGTTCAACCAAGGCCTCCTAGAGACTTTGGTTCCATTGTACGGTGTTTCCTTTTCGCGAAAACCGCTTTCGAAGAGGCGGCCGTCGCCGCGATTGAGCGACGGAAGCCGCCGTGACATCTTTTCCCGCCACAAATAATATCTTTGCACAGCCTGAGCAGCCGACCGAGTTGCTGCAACAATAACAAG
>JGI24158J21664_10006717_pt1 | contig 15197 bp, 9 predicted proteins | sample Ectturendosymbi3_FD_21664 | JGI IMG/M metagenome (IMG submission 21664) | reverse complement strand
AAGTGATTGTTGCCTCACAATTACCGAAGCACAGCTGCGTAACTCCCATTCGTACCAAGGGAGAAGGAACACAAACGCTCACGAAGTTCGCAGCCGATTACTGTAACAGGTGGTCATTTCCCAAAACTCGATCGAGCCAAAAAAAACGGGGGGGCCAACCGGGGGCCAACGAAAAAAACGGGGGGGGGCATGGCCCCTCCATGCCACCCCGTAGAATCGCCACTGGGTACCAGGCCGGCGATACACAAGTAGCTTCGATTGAAAGTGTAAGTTGACGTAGGCTAGTAGCAGGCAAAGCGCGGGGACCCCTTTGGCGCGGGGTCCGAGTGGAAGCAATCGGTCCAAACGGCTAAGGGCCGGCCCTGTGGAAGACTGTAAAATTTGATGGTCTCACCAGACAAAACCCGCCAAATTCCACCAAAACTTAACATTTGGAGTGCCCGGGTGCAGGGACCGAGGTCCCCCCAACTTTTGGACAGGTGGGGACATTATATATTTTGTCCCCCCCAACATTTTGTGATAAAATGTAATGTACTTGTGCAAACTTCATGGTGACATTACTGTTGGAAACGTTTCCNCAGCATACCAACATAAAACCAGGGAACAAATGAGAAAAATTAACATTATCACTGGATTATCTGTAGACACANTAGGCTATACAGATTTCCTATGTACACTGAATTGTCATGATTGTTGAAAATTGTGTTAGTTGTATTGAGTTACCGAATCGGTGTGCACAGTGTTTTTTTAAGGTTTTCAAAAGGGTGTCGTGATGGAGCTTCAGGGTGTCAACACAATTTTCCCTTCTATGTCTGATATTTATGACTCATTTTCACAAAAACGCAAGTTTCCGTCCAGATATGCTTTATTCATTTTTTTTTTAAGGAGAAGTTAGGTACCCGGTATGGACCTGTAGGGACCCGAAAATTTCCGACTAAATTTCGTAGATATTTCCCTTGATAATTTTCTCTGACTCTAAGGACCCGATTTTCAAGTCTAGGGACCCGAGTCGGGTCACTTTTGAACTAATGACTGAGTAATTATTCGAATACGACAATCACTTTTGAACTAAAGACAAAAAACAAACTAAAGACAATTTCGTAAATAAAAATGTTCAGTGTAGGCCTACACACTCATTCATGTACTCATTTTCGTGCCCGGCTTTCCTTTGGGGAGAGTCGCAGGGGCAGCAGCCCTAGGAGGACCCGAAATACCTCACGATCAACAGCAATTTCAGATAGTCCTGCTGGCTCCACACCAAGACGGCAGAGTTGGAAATCCAGTCACGCCCCCTGGTCCTTGAACAAACTTCAGGCCGCTTCCCGTCGGTGTAGACTGTAACCTGAAGGACGTAGCCATCCTTTCCTGTGTTATTTTGGACACATGGCCGAATTAACATAGCTGGGATCTCTCGATTCGGAGAAGTGGCTTGACATCCTGGCAGGGGCGGAGCCAGACATTTTCATTTAGGGGGGGTACTGGAGGGGCCAGTTTTGCAACAAGGGGAGCTGTCAATGGTCTGTGTAGGACTTTCAGAAAGAGACCTGGAAATTTTTGGGGGGGCCAGGCAAAACTTTGGGGGGGAAGTGCCCCCCCTGGCACCCCCCTAGCTCCGCCCCTGCATCCTGGGATTCACGGATTTCAGAACTGTGATCTTTGTCACGAAGTGTTACACCGAGAACTCTGCGGCAAGTATCCCATCTCTGCTGTTTGTTCTTTTAACAGTATTTTTTCAGTCGTCACCTAAGATTCATGACCATAGGTGAGGATCGGAACAAAGACCGATTTTAAAATTGAAAGCTTTGCGGAGTTTGAAAGTTCCCGTTTCGTCACCACGGAGCAATAAAGCTCACGCAGAACTGCATTTGCACTTTCCAGTCCGTGTATCAATACCTTTGTTCCGACTTTCGCCGCTTGTGAATACCACCCCAAGGTGCGGTACTTGAATGTCTCCACCTGCTCCAATGTATTTCCGCTCACTTGCAGAAAACACTGCCTTGGGCGTCTTAAGAGACACAATACCTCAATCTTTTAAGAGCTGATATTCGTTCTTTCTTGGTCGCACGCAGCGGAAAACCGATCAAATGCGAGCTGAAGACCCTGTTGCGAAGATCCACGCATGGAGTAGGCCACCAATTCGTCCGCAAAAACCAAACAGTCCATCCAACAGTTGCCAATAGTGACACCTTTTTCGATGCGTCCGTGACTGTATATCCAATTCATACAGACCAGGGCTCTTCAAAAATTTTGGGAGAGAGCACATAAGCTGTTGCACGGCAGTTCGAGGGCCAGACATCTTGCGTAATGTGACTTTTTCGGGATATACTACATTCTACTAAATCAACACATTTTTCGTAAATATATATTTTTCATTATTGGCAAAATGTGTTTTGCGGCCGGGTGAAATGGCTTCGCAGGTTGGATTTGGCCCGCGGGCCGTAGATTGGAGAACCCTGATATAGACTATGAAGAGGAATGGTGATAGCACACACCATCGTCGGAGTCCAACGCCAACGCTGAACGGTTGTGATTAACTCCGTCAACACGAACACAATCTTTTGAGCAGAAATACAGTTACTTGACTGCCAGCAAGAGGCACCCATGAACACCGTACTCCCACAACACCCTCCAAAGCTTTTCACGAGGAGCCCGGTCGTATGCTTTCCCGAGGTCGACAAAACATGTGTTGTGTATAAGTCGTTGGCATGCTCCCAGGATTTCTCGAAAATCTGCTGGAGAGTGGAAATTTGTTCTGTAGTGCTACGGCCGCGACAAAAACCGCACTGGGTATCATCCAGCTTCGGTTCAATTATTTTCCCGTCTTGGCATGCACTCTTCCTGGGAAGCTTAGCAAAGAGATGCCGCGGTAGTTGGTTCATTCACTCCTGTCTCCCATTTTGTGTGACATGGAACGATCAATTTGCTAATCTTTCGGCACCCTTCCAAAACGCCATGCCTCTTGACACACACGAGTCAGCCAAACCACCCAGCGTTCCAAGTTCCCTAATTCACTATCAAACTTTTCACAATTAGTTCGGATTTAGCAGCGGCATTGGAGAGCTTATTGATATACAGTTCTACGGATGCTTTCACCTGTGCGAAGTCAAAACATACCGCCTGAAAAACTTTGCTCAATTCTGTCAGGTTAGGTACCAAAGATGACGAAAGGAAAGCACCATGTTGAAATTTTTTGCTTTTATAAGTCGCAGTAAAACAACGCACATTGCATCATTTGTATTTTCTGACAGCTGCTTCAGTGCGGCCTAAATAGTCAAAATCTCACTTCTAGCTCTCGCTGTTGTCTCACTCGACAACCACCTGGTTTTTCATGCGCGCTGCAACTGCCGACCTTTGGTCTCCATTGTAGTCTGATGCATCGGCAGGCAAGCCAATCGCAACGGTGAAACAGTAAAACACTTCTATAATTGCATTAAAGTGCTTTCGCAGTTTCGTACACCATACTGTACAAATCTGCGGCAGTAGTAATTGAGGCCAAAGCGAAGCGGTGCGCATGACGATGCACAGATACCAAACTTACAATTTTCGCTTCCGATTTCTGCGGTAGAAAATTGTGTCGGCCTATAACATTGCAGCCGTCTGTTGCAATAGCCACGTGCAGGAAAACATGCTTCTCAAATCGTTTTACTTCAATACAAGGCAAAACCATATCTAGGCTTTCAGAATTTAGGGTGTCATTTCAAAATTTTAGGGTGTCATTTTGACACCCAAAATCGGCTTAAAAAAACACTGGGTGTGCACATAAACTTCGCTCATTCACGATTTCTTGCGCTGGTTTGTAGCCCGCAATTAGAATACGGTTGCCACCAGGCGTGTAGCCAGGGGGAAGGGGGGCAACGCCACTCCCAATTTTCCAAAATGTTCGGGTATAAGCCAAATAAATACTTCAGTGCAAATCAACGAAACTCCCTCAAGGAACCTATCCTACTTAAACTTTTAGTCGAATAGAAACTTGTATCTGACCTTTTGTAATCATAATCAATGAACGCAGGTAAAAACATTGAAGCAACGCTTTTCGCAGCTGTTTTTGGCGCACCAGCTTGCTGTATCCCACCCAATGGTTATATAAGCTTCATTTCAAGACCTTCGCAAATTCCTCCCTGATAACCGTGAGTGTTACAAATATAAACCATCCTTGTTTCCAATGTCAGCTTAGTGGCTTATAAATATTGTAGACAGGGGCGGATCTAGCCAGTGAGTTTTGGGGGGCGATTTCAGTAATATGTGGCTGGTCAAATCTCATAACGGCTTCACTACTGTAAAAGAGATGAGGTATACTTCACAAGTCTGTGACAAAACAATGAACGAAAAAATGGCCTTATATCGCGATGGTTGTTTTCTGAATTGTACAATATTATGGTGAAAAAAGTTACTTTCGTAGGTTTTAGGGGGGCGATTGGGGCAATCGCCCCCCCAGATCCGGACCTGATTGTAGATTGTTGTTTTTGTAGTTTTAAAACTACATGCGTGAATATGGTGGTAGGATGAATTTTATATGTCTTGAAGCTCAAACTCCGGCGAAGAAGCGACTCGGTTTCAAAGTCTTCTTCACTGCGCCTTGGTCACTGTTTAGCAACAATAGCATTCATTCTAGATATTTATTTGTGATGACATGTANTGTGACGGTTCAATCACAATTATGTGGAGCCTCAACGTTTTCATCAATGATTTCCCTTTACCCTACCGGCGAGTAAAAATCAGTCTTTTCAAGATATTAGACTTCGACCTGTTGTTCATAAGCTCAGTGGTTCAACATTCATTCGATGTTAATTGCCACCCTATCCTATAGTAAGTTATTTGAAATCATTTAACTGCAATGAAAAGATTCAGCAGCAAAATCTAGCGTAAGTAGCAAAATGCTTTTTATTTTGCAAGTGCTGAGAGAATTGGCACTGCCAGTACTTACAGACACTGAGATAACTTGCACAGGGGTGGTATTAAAATTTAGGGGCAAGCTCTCAGAAAGGGGCCCCAAAACATCGTCATTGCTAAAGGTAGAAATGCATTGTGTAACGTCTTCACTCCCACACGCAAGGCGCTAGACTTTAATTCGTATATTTTTTTTAAAAAAACTCTTTACGTTTTTGTTGGCCGCAACTTATCAATTTCTACATCAAGGGTGTCTAACGCATTGGATGTGGTGGGATAAAATGTAGGCATGGCAAGACTGCACATGCCGAATACACGCCGTCACAAATTCGTTGGTGAGGTCACTGCAATTTGACCCTGCCCAGCTAATCAGTTCGCTGTCCGCACGGAAACACCTCGTGGGGCGCATGTGGTCCTCGGGCCGAATGTGTCACCTGGCTGGCTCGTATGCCATGCGCTTGGAAAGAAATGTTGCACTATTGCCTAAAAAAGTACAGGGTCGCTACCAGCGACTTCAGTTATTTGACTGGTGTACAGGCATAGAGACAGCCAGGGGAGTCAAAGGGGCCACGACCCCAAACATTCTAGCATATTTTGTCGTTTTGAGCTTCGAGATGCGGTGTCCCAAAGCAAATACTGTTGCTCGCCTCAAAGCAAAAGTAATTGCCCCCTCCGAAAATTTTAGGCTGGCTACGTCATTGCGGCCAGCACTGGACATCAAAGCAGAGACATTTTTACAGGATAACCGTTCCCTCTCCCCGAACAAACCCTATGGCTGCCATACAAGCGTCGCGGTTGCATAAACGCGACCCAGCAAGTTGATTGGTCCAAGCAACACCTGTTAAAGGTTGTAGTTGATTTACTGCACTATAGTGAAGAAGAGAACATTGGGCAACATCGCGAACACTCGGCACGCTCCGACACTGTGAGGTCACAGAACAAAGTAGCGATTTCATGAAGAGCCAACTGCATCGCACATGCGACAAACCAATGCCGAAGCAGTCACGCGAGTGGAGGAGTAGCCCCCTATTCGATACAGCTTTGCACGGGAAGGTGTGAAAACACGTTGCTTCTTGGAACGAGCGCCTACAAGAGATTCGATGCTACGCACGGAGGCAGGGGTCACGTTTCGATCCTTAACATTAATGACCCGCCCTTTTCCAACTGAGTTTAAAGCTCCACTTCGAAACGAAATATGCAAACGTGAAATGGGATACGTTGAAGAGTAATTTCATCCATTCGGTGCAGAGAACAATAGTTGTTAGTAGAATATTGCAACTATGTAGTATATTTGATTAAACTTCCGTTCAAAGGCAGAGGTAAGTCGCATTAAAAAGCTATCAGATTTTGGATCGACATTGTTAACTAGTTGACGACATTATAACTAGTCTCCAGCTACTTTCCAGCAGCATGTTCGTCAGAAGGGGAAACAGGGGAGGATTTACCCCCCACCAGGATATTGGATTTTGCATTTTCCTATTGGCATATTTTTCGCAAAAAAGGTTGTTTTCTTAGTTTCGAGTGGGCAAATGAAATTTCTTCACTTTTTCCCCCTCCTGGAAAAATCTTTTGGGCTACCCCTGAAAAATGCACTATTGGCCTCCCTGGCAAAAATTCCTTCCGACGCCCATGTTTGTATTTTCGCTGCTGGCAATTCGCGGCAGTGGTTTGTGGCAAACTGTGAATCTTCACAGTTCTAATTTATTCACAGACAAAAACAGTTCAGGTGCAGTGCGAAGAGTTGCAACGATGTGTTGAGTTATGAAGATGAGCTGAGATAAAACGAAGAATCGGGTCAACCAAAGGTGAATTCAGCTAACAGCGATGAATTGAGGACAACGTGAGATTTACAGGCGCTTGCATAGTCCACCTGCCACATTCACGTTGGTTGGAAAGTCATACGTTATCACCTTGATAATACTGGGCTGCTAAACGCCTGTACACCAGTCAAATAACTGAACAAATTCATGCTGGACAATCTACAACGTAAAGACAGTTCACGAGCCTAGTCTACTTCCTTGTTCTCTCTTCCTCATCGTCCTAATGTAACAGCGCATGGCGAAGACAACAGACGATCAGACTGTCAAATTTCACAAACCAGATCCAGTTCTGGAGTTTTCAAAATTCAGTTTTTCGGTGGTCCAACCACAATCCATTAAATTGTAAAGACCAAGTGCAAACGGAGTCCAAAAATGTTAACAAATCTAAGCGTTTTAACAACAAAAAAGCCACTAATTAATTTTCATAAACTGAGCCCAAATCCGATACTGATCATAAACTTTTGAAATATAATATAGTAAGAACCCAATCCAAAAATTTCCCCATAGTCCGGATCCAATGCTCATCTCTGACGAAGACCGCGGCACAATCAAAAAGAGAAAAGGAACAATTTGGTCGCTAGGTCTGAGCTTATCAATATTCGGAGACAAAATTATAGAGGTGTCTGTTTATTTATCGCTGTAAGCAGTGAAAAAATATATTAAAAAATAAAAAAAATATTCAGGATCTAAGTGGTATTCTAAATCCGAACGAATGGAAGCAATCCAATCCAGTGCGAAACCTCAGCGACAAGGCTTACAGAATCAAAAGAGAATGCGTATAAAACAACACAAACAGCTACTACACACAGTGTGTGAGAACTTTCATATCCGACCATGACTAAGCTTCACTTCCAACAGCAGAAAACACTGTTTTTGTTCAGGCCTCTCCACTTTATTGTCCTAGACCTGGATGCCATTACCCTTTTCAGGCTGAGAATCGAAAATCTTAATAACAACGGTCTTCGCACACGCGTATTGCACAATTAACGTGAAGGTGACAAAAAATTGGATGTCTGACGTCGTTCGACAAACCCTTTCTTATTTTCAGTGTACGTCCACTTCATGGGCATCGGAAGGATTTTCCAGGGGGGTCCACTGGGGGGTTTTTCATAAATTTTTCCATGGGGGGGCAAAAGTGGTGAAATATGTTTTTTCCCACTCAAAACTACGAAAACAACCTTGCTTCGCTGAAAATTTCAAAAACCAGCGGCCCAACGCCACCCCCTTGCTCCCCCCTTCCGACACCCATGGTCCAGTTGTTCACGCAGTCTGCGGTCTCGCTGCAGCTTCTTGGCGGACTCAGCCGAGACCACGGGCGCTGGTTTAAGAACGACTGGACTGGGCCGAAAGCTTCGTGAATGTCCAATTCGCAGGCCAGATGGGCACCACTTGCGTCCAAATGTTGATCAAGGATTCTTCTCAAGAAGTACGAGCTCGCGGGCCACCACCTCCGCTCCCAACGCGGGCAGAAAGCCCCCGAACGGGTTGTGGCTGGCGTGCATCTTTTTTTCGTGTCTTTGCCGGGAGCTCGCCTGGAAGAACATAATTTTATCGACAGGGGAAAAATTACTTTTGCACTATTGGTCGGCAAACTGTGGGCCTTATAGCACTTTGTTGCGGGCCGCGTTGTACGTAAGAGCTACAATCCTGTGCCGGTTGCGTGGGCTAGTAAAACATAGGTTACTGCAGTGCAGGGGCCACCAACCTTTCTGAAACTGAGAGCAACTTCTCTTAGTACAGATACATGCATAGGGCTTCCAGTTTGATGTGACATAAAATTTTGCTCAACTTGTCTTCCATTATGTTATCATTAATAATAATTAAATACACTCATCGATGTGAAGACACTGATCGTGTTTATGCTATTGTCAGAACAAGCCCGCGGGCGATGTGGTGCCCGCGGGAACCGTGTTGGTGACCCCTGCTGTAGCAACTACAACATAATGATTGTATAACGTTAATAAAGCATTGTTTTTATCATTATACGGTTTATGACGTTAATATAGCAGGGTTATGGAACAAGTGTAAACAAAGCATGTTACATAACCCTGCCGATCACTGGTGTAAACAAAGCATGTCAGCAATATGTTTTCCCAGTAAGAGCTCCGGACACTGGAACGCATGAATAGTGCTTCCATGCATTCATTCACACTAAGTTTTTCATTTGGACAGTTGTCAATGCAGAAAAAGAGTTGAAGTTATTCACTGGTTACCACTGTGTTAGCACGCTAACATTGCGCGATATTTGAATGGAGAAACGTTTAATGTATGTCACTATGTGCATGACATTTTTAAGACAGCTGTCACTGCACAACAAATTTGTTGTTACAAAACATACTGAAATAGGATGCTGTGAGCTGTTGTCAAAACTGTAAAAAATATATGTCATACTTGGGTGTTTTACAGCTAATAAATATTTACTTGCGATGCTACAGCAACCTATACCGTATCAAATTACATTCCTAAACAAACACCTACGATCTTTATCAGAAATTGTAAGACAATGAATCATCAAAAAATAAAGTCTAGTTTGATTAAACAAACTTTAAAGAAGCCACACGCGATTGAAACGACTACACGTACCGTTTCCAATTTATTTCGAAAACGGGGATCAAGATAACTTGGTCCAATGTCAAGTTGCAATTTAAACTTCATCATAACTACCGTACATTAAATAAAACGTACGATTTTAACCATGTATGAAAAAACACAAGCAGCCTATGCAGGGGATGTTTCTGTAATTACTGTGCCCACTTAAAACTGGTTTACACAGGGCAACAAAACACCGCCTGATATGGATGGGTCGAATGCATCAAAAATGGCAATATTTTTTCAATAAATTTATTGCATTTGGACTGAATTGAATATTTACTACAGACATATACAACAGGTTTTTCTGAACTAAGTAAGCATACAAGCGTTTGTACCTGATGTTGGTATAGTTATTAGCAGAGCCTGGCATAAAAGATTGGTTTTAGAAGTAGCAGCCCAAAATATTTACGCCACTTGTACAAAGTTGTGACAAGCATATATAAGTTACCTGTGAGAAATTCTTGTTGCAAAAATGACAGGAATAGGTTTTCAACGCTTTGTGTGTTGCAAAATGTTTCGTTAATGTTGACTTTTCTCTGAAAGACTTGCCACATGTCGAGCACTTGTATGGTTTCACATCTGCACAATTACACTCTGGTTTCACTTTTTAGGAAAAACAGCACATACCAAAAATTAATCCTGGATGCATTCACAATTTGACCTTAAGGATCTTGATAAAAGCACAAACCTATAGTGAAACAAAACTTTGATAACATGCTCACTAGCATATTTTTCACAATGCACTTGATCACATTTGGTAAGTGTTTTTGAAGTTTAGTAAATATAATGTGTCAGGTGCTTCATGCAAAAGGACAGCAGTCCTATTCCATAACATCAAATCAATTATCATAACAAACAAGGGTACTAATGAAACAAAATAGTGGAAAACAGTTCACCAACTTCACAGCAGGACATGCCAAACACACAAACAGTCACATACCCAGGTGTATATTTGTGTGGTTTTGCAAATTTTGTTTTGTTTGAAAAACCTTGGCACATTGTGAGCAAAAAAACTGAGCCTCAATTGCCTTGGCATGGACAAATGCATGGACCTTCAAAGCCTGCTTTGTACAGAACTGCCTTGTGCATACGTCACACTGGAATTGTTTGATTTTCCTGGAACAAAAATATATATATATTAAGTCAAGCAAAGCGTGCATGCAATATACCAAAAAAAAATCGAAGAGAAATGCTTGCCTGATATTCAAAACTAGGATTAGATTAAGATTGTAGTTAAATGGCAAAATACTGGCCATTATTACTGCAATCAACAGCTTTATCTAGCCATAGAGCATTCACATAAAACAGACTAAAATTCTCCCAATTTTCCTGAAACAATGACATTGAGAACCTTCATAAGAATGAATAACAAGAAAACCTTGACCCCAATTTCCTAATTTAAGAAAATTTCTTTCATCAAAATTTCTTGACAAGTTTCAATAGTTTTCATTGAAACATGTTTTTCTCAAGTTCCACATTGCCTTCAAAGCAGCAAACAGGTGAATTCATGAGAGTTTTCACAGTCACAAAAACAGTCTACTGTTGATGTCAGTGACACAACTTTTATGGAGAAGTATTAGAATCAACACATTTTTTACAGACTGCTCTTGAACATTCCTGCTAGGCACAAACCGTTCACACAAGATTTGCATTTATCAAGTGACTTAACATCTACACCAGGGGTGCGGAACTATTTACTATCACGGGCCGCATGAAGTGTGCATTATTGCTGGCAGGCCGCAAAATCAATTAATTTTAACCTATAATTCTTACATTAAAACAATGAGGAAGAGTGACTTCTTTTGACTTAGTATCTAAGTACCTGCTTATCATGGAGCTTCGTTTTGATGCGATGTTATACTCAACTTGGGTAACGAAAATTCTGATGCTGGCCATATCAAATGTTTACGGGGCCACAGGTTCCCAATCCCTGGTCTACACTTTTATGCTGCATACAATTTGTCCACAGCATGTTGGGTGTATTTATGGCATTGCACACTTTCCTGAGATCTCAGGAGCCAGTCTTCATACATGTTGATGTGAGTTAGTTGCTAGACATTTTGATTTAGAATAACATGTAACTTTTGAGTATCAGTGTTTGGTTAGAGTTGTCATCACATATGTCTCTTAGCAGTAATTTGACACAAAAATAGTACAGTATTCACTTACAGTATATGTATTTGCTGAGCAATTAGGTTAGGACCAGCATATTCCAAATTATCAGTAGGGCAAGCCTGATTTTGAGCAAACCTACTGCTATGCTAAAAGCAAAGACTGAACAAACCATGGCATTCACAATTAGCTGCCTTATAACAATACATATAACCATTAAAACAAATTTAGAGTTATTATAAATACAAACAGTTATAGCAATCAATTTAATCTCATCAAGAAACTTTCGAAGTTAGACATTACATGTTCAAGAGATTCTACATCAACTAGTAGTCAAGAAAAATCAGCTACAACAAAAATTAATTTATCTGTCACCCAAGTTTAACCCTGTGAAAAAGAACAGGGTTTACCATGAAACCACCAGGAGCACTGTAGAAATTCACTGGATGTCTCGTTTCAACTTTTTTTCATAAGCTTTCATAAAACATGTACATGAAAGCTCAAAACTACAATGCATATTTTTGGTTTTATTCACATTCAACAAAGCTTTTTTTTATTAATGAACTGCATGAGTGCACCAAATTTAAACTTCTGTGTCACATTCACAAGGTGGACAATTCTGCACTCTTACAATATCTTCTCAAATCAAAGTTATGACCAATATGTGCTCAATAAATAATATATATACTGTGAGCCAAGGAAGGACTTGCAATGCAACTGCTCATAATTAACAGAACAAGATGTGACAAAAAAATGCATTTCTTGTTAATGTTTCATTTATTGACTTGTTTGACACCAGCACAGGTAAAAAAAACTATCTTAAATGTTCAAAATCATAAACCTGTACTTAGTGGTAGCTGCCAAAATAACTGGAAATTTGAGCTCAAATGGAATCCTCCACTCTTAATATGATATATTCATATGCACAATCTCATGGCATCACCTCCAAGCAGCCCCATTTGGATGCAGTATGCAATTGCACAACTCCCTAAAGACAAGTACCACCAAACAGTGAGTGACATTGAGAAGTATTCATTCAATCCCCTTGTCTTCACAACAACTGGTGAGATGGCGCCAGAGTCAACAAGCCTGGCTGAAAAATGCAGGGAGCTCTTGTGCCTCATGACTTACATTAGAACAAAGCTCAGATTTGCCCTTTTGAGGATCACCCTTGCTGCCATATGATGCTTTCGAGATAAAAAAAACGGCATTCACCTCCAGGATCTCACAGACATTGACTTTAGTTTAATTCCCAGGCTCACAATTCTGTAAAGCTGAATTCCATTGTCAGTGACATGACACCAATCATACTTGTGCGATAGGTGGATGGGACATACCTCAGTCATGACATTGATTATGAACTAATGAAATATTATTTTTTCTAGAACTGAATACTCTGCTCAGAACTAAACTTATTTTGTTTTTCATGTACCTTACACCAATTTAACAGTATTCACTAGTTTACCTTTTCAGACATTGTGACTAACATTTCAAAAAAAAATTCAGTTCACGACCGAAAAAATAAGGTAGTGTCTATTTTACCACCAAGATGCTGGCGGCAACAGATCAACTGGAGCTATTGTGCCGCCAGTCCAACATTTGGTCTTGTGGCATGATGCAATACAAAGAAAAAGGTCACTTTGTCAGGAACACGCTGTCGTGCTTGTGGTGTAATGGTTAGGTGTACCGGTGCAATGCCAATGGTTGGCAGTTCGACTCTCGCCTTGCCGACTTTTATTTCGTTTCTTTCTTTGCTTTTTTCCAGGCTCTGCTTAGGTGTTACCTTCAGGGGTTAGTGTTGTTAGGTTAGGATTAGGTTAGAAGTAGGGTTAGGTTAGCATTAGCTTAGTGTTAGGTTAGGGATAGGTTAGCTTAGCGTTAGGTTAGGGATAGGCTAGGTTAGGGTTAAGGTTAGGGTTTGGTTGTAGGTTTATCTTTTTGTTATATTTACTTCCTTTCTACCAAGCCTTTTGCTGCTGCCGTCTTGGCAGCAAAATAGACACTGCCAAAAAATAAACCCAGCATGCAACAATGGTACTCTGTCCCATGGTTCCTGAGTAATTATATTACTTCTTTACGATTGGTGTGGCTAACACATTGAGAGCCGGGGTACAATATCTTCACACTTTGAAATCGGCCTAAAACCAGCAGTTGTCACTTGCCTTACTAACGCCATAGCTCCTCCACCGATTGTGCTAGAGAGCTGTTCAAGGGCTCAAATGTATCTGCCAGTCTTCTAGTCTGTACTTGAAAAAAATTTTTTGGTTGGGGGTTGCAGATTTTTTGTGAGTGACGTCATAAGTGAAGTAGTTTTTGGGCCATTTTGGCTTATCTCATGTCACCTGGCTTGGGGCCCAACCGCTAAGTAGGCCAAAGTATTTCGCTGAAGTTTTCATTGGAAACTAGGCTCGTGTCCAAGTCTTTTAAGCCTTTGATCGTCTTTCTAGCATTTTGGTTCAAAATTTATGACCTAAAATAAACAAATTAATTAATTATCTAATTAGCTTATTCGTCAAATATTTTATTCCTTTAGATCATAACTTTTGAACCTGAAACCCCAGCAGGTTGTCCAAAGTATCAAAAGATTTGGATTGTAGCCTAGTTTCCAATAAAAACTTCAGCGAAATACTACCATTTAACGGTTTGGCCCAGGGCCAGGTGAAGTGGGCCAAGGTGGCTTAAAAGTCCTCCACTTATGACATCACTCACAAAATATCCACACTCCCCAAACAAAAAAAAATTTTCGGGTGCAAACTACAAGACTTGGTGAGTCTTTTGAGCTTTTGACTGGGTCTGTAGCGCTTCCCGGACCGCAGAAATTTCTCCGCAAAGCCACGTGCCATCCAACTGTTTTCATGCAAACCGCTTGAATTAACCCGGACGCGAAAGTGTTAAACATTGTTCTCTGCCCTTGCTACATGTTTTGTTATGAAATGTCATGTTTATTCAAAACAAAAACATTAAAGACACAAACATAACAAAATATGAAGACAATTAGAAGTTCTCAAATACAGTATGAGTATGAAATTTAGTATCTTCACTGTTTACAAAAGAAACCGAATTACCAATTGCAAAATGGACAGCTGTGATTGATAAAACACTTACCTATGACTTTGAACGTGAATTTCAAAAGAAATTCTGTCAACAAACAAACGAGAACAAACATTACAGCAAAATGAGCTTGTGCCTTGTTCAGCGCTATCCTCTTGCGAACTAGCATGCTCAACATATTCTTCTTCCAGTGCAGTTGTTTCCATCTTTCCAAGTGTTTCTTTAATGCTCAACATTACCTTTGCATTAGACTCCATTGCGCTAATAAATTTGCTTCCAACTTGTAATACAAAATCAGCCAAAGCTTCTGGATTCATATCATCACTTTCAGAAAACATTTTTTACCAAGTGCCTTACGCTTACAGCTGTATGATGAATGTATGTATATTGTATTCCTATAAGAAACCAATACAGGTGCGTAGTGCACAGGGATCTTTGACACTGACAAACCAGAGTGAAGTGACCTCCAAACGATTATCGGCTAGGAAAAGGGGCGGAATCAATGAAAGTTACACGAATTCCTCAACTTTGATGACAATCTCACCTCAGACCTCACCAGACTGGAAACCTTGGTGGTGGTTGTAGACAGGGTTGCCAGATTGAAAATCAGAAAAAATGCCAAATGAGGTTAAAAAAGCGCCAAAAAAATGCCAAACACATCCTGAAAAACGCCAAAAAAATGCCAAAGCATTTTTAACAAATTCAGTACTTTTACGCATTATGCTATGTTTGCTA
>JGI24158J21664_10006716_pt1 | contig 15198 bp, 13 predicted proteins | sample Ectturendosymbi3_FD_21664 | JGI IMG/M metagenome (IMG submission 21664) | reverse complement strand
CTTGTGCAGTCCGCCTTTTAGTGCAGCCCTCCGTCGCGCTCTGTCGTGCGGCCCGCCCTTTAGTGCAGCCTGTCGGTTCACTGTCTTGTGCAGACCGCCCTTATTTGCAGCTCGCCGGCCCGTCTGTTTTGTCCCGCCCTTTCGTGCAGCCCGCCGAAAATTCATGTTTTTCAATTGGGAACACGGCCCTCCAGCCCGCCCGGCCCGCCGGCCCTCCGTTTAGTGTCATCCATCACACACAAGCTCTGAGCAAACAATGCAACCTGGGCACAATGGCAAGTTAACCACAAATGGGAATATTGTTCAGTTGTAGCCTAAAGACCGCCTTATTGAAACCTTGATTGAAGAGATTGCAAAACCACACGTAGGCTATTACTAAAAATTTGTAGGCAGCTAGATGGGATGTTTAGGCTAGGCGCTTGAATGTCCAAAAAGTACTAGACTTTGCCTACACTGTAACACTTACTAGATACAAAAACAGACCTTTGAACATAGAAAATCCCAATAATGCTATGAACTCTACAAAGTTTTTCAAGAAAAACTGAAAGCAATTAATGAGTTTGAATTTTGCAAAGTAAATTAGAATAAAATTGATCTCCTCTTCTGCTCCGCCAACAAACACGGTTCTTAGACTCCACCTCGGCAAAAAACAGGCGGAGTCCACTCCACAGACTGCGCAACTCCACTATGTCTCTGTATCAGGATAGCATTCGTTGTTGGAACCATTTTGCTTTCGTGTGAATTGTTTTCCCTTTTGTACAGCTGTTTTCATTCATGTGGGGCTGTTACCGGCACAATTATGTACGGGAAATGGAAATCTGTAAATACCACAAAATCACTAAGATCGCTAAGATTGCTAAGATCAAAATTGCTAAGATTGCTAAGAATTTAAGATTGCTAAGATAGCTGAGATTGCTAAGACTGATAAGAATAAAATCACTAAGATCATTAAGATTGCCAAGATTGCTAAAATAAAAGAGGAACGTTAAATTGTACTGAATCCAATATAAAATGCTTTTTCAGATTGGATCCACATTGCTTCATTTTTCAAAATAATATAGCTAGGATCAGAACTGTATTTGACTAAATTCATTAAAAGAAACTGCAGTGCTTTATTGTTAAAAAGTTGTAACTTGCTTAAAATTTTGGACAGAAATTGGATTTACAATTCACTTTTTTATTTTTTTCACTATTAAATTGGATCCAGTACAAGTTAATGTTCATGTCCGATCTTAGCGATCTTAGTAATCTTGATAATCTTAGTTGTCTTGGCGATTGTAGTTATCTTGGCATTCGTAGTAATCTTGGCGATCTAAGGGCAATCTTAGGATGATCTTATTGATCTTGGGGTGATCTTAGCAATCTTAGTGATCTTAGCGATCTCAGTGATCCTAGCGATCTTAGGGCGATCTTGTGATCTTGTGGTATTTGCAGGTGTCCAGAGAAATGGTGTTTCATTTTACATGTGTACAGTGTAGTGTTGTAGAAGTTGCATGTCTAGCACAGAATATTTGACATAGCAGTACAAGTGTGCGATTGCATCGAGTGGTGCTTAGGTGTCCCTAATGAATAATAACGCTAGGTCATGTTTAATGATATTCAGTCCCTTTGCCATGGGGGGATTTGGTAGGCTTAGCCCCCCTAAACAAAGCTCCAGGATTCCTAAATTTACTTATGAAACAATGTAAATCAGTAGAGTTTTTGTCAAATTTGAGAATGTCAAGCAACCCCACACAAACGTGAAGTCCCCTATTGTAGACTTTCTGGCGATGTTTCTGACGATATTCACAAGCCTATGTTGGGTTTGATAGGGTTAATCATAGCAAATCAATCTTCATTCCAACAGAAAGTTACCATGCAGGAGAGACATTTATGTTGGCCCCCTACTTTTTTCCATGGCCCTGCAATGGCTCTCCCACTTTCCATTCTAGAATCGTCACAGCCCACAGAATTCCCCAAACCCAAAACAAAAAAAAATTTATTAATCCAAACTTTTTTATGACAAAGTCTGGCTTTTTTTGGTGAACACATTAAAGGTTGGCAACCCTCATCCTGGTGATGCACACTGCATAGTGTCAAGTATGCTCTGTTATGTATCATGGTCATTAACACATTCCATTCCAGGGTACGAGTGTATCGTACTTCATGCCAACACTTGCCTATTGGTGTACGAGCATACTCGTACTTCCAGTCCCATGCCAGCAGTTGCCTCCCGGAGCGTGAACTCCTGCTTGCACAGTGAGGTGCCAGAGATTGCCTCCAGCAAATGCGAACGCGTTTGGTAGAGCAGGATGCCAAAGGTTGCTTAAGCAAAGCTCAAATCACAAACATAACTTTCATCATTGGTATTCATAGCCAAAGTGGCCAATAAAAGAAACCTTGGCCAAAAATGTCCATGAAAAACAAAAACTTTCACCGTTGGTATCCTCGGCCAAAAAAGAGCCAGACTAACCAAAACTTCCACCATTGGTAACCTTGGTCAAAAATGATCAAGAGAAAACAAAAACTTTCACTGTTGGTAACCTTGGCCAAAAAGCAGGGTTGAGAAAAACCCGGCTTTTTTCAAAAAAACCCAACCCACCTGTTTTTTTTGTTTTTTTTAAAAAAAAAACGTTTTTTTTTGTTTTTTTAAAAAGAAACAAGATTTTGTTCTTTTTTCAAAGAAAACAGAAAAAAACAATCTGAATCGTTTTTATTCCATCATGCAATATCACTATTTTCAGAATTATAATAACTTGTTATACCTATTATGGCATTCAAAATTGAGGGTAAAGCAATGCACCCCATCTTTGATTTCGCAATGTGTTGTTGGTCAGTTCACTCCTAAATGGTAAGGCTTGGCAAGCATACGCACAGCAAACCGAGAAAAACCACTCCCACACAAACTCTGCAGTTTCACATCAAGCTTACGTCCATGCCCTGTTAGTTCAGCATCTACAGAGTGTATTTTTTCAATATATGATTTGGTATGTTCCAAAATCAGAAAAAGTTTAGATGCAGAGAAGGCCAAAAAATTGGTGAAAATATACCGATTGTGCAGAGCTGAAGAAGATAACCATTAAATTTTACTCGAACTGTTCAATTTATTTTTCTCTTTTTTTCAAGTCCTTTAAATTTCATTACTTTTTGTTTTGTTCGATTGAAAAAAAAAATTACATATACTGTGTAAGTGTCCTGCTTATTTTTTACATTTTAGTAGATTATTCAAAAGAAATGTAAAGAGTGGGTTTTTTGGTAGGTTTTATTGTTTTTTTTCAAGTGGGCTTTTTTGAAAAAACCTGGGTGGGTTTTTTTGGGTCGGGTTTTTTTACAACAACCCTGCCAAAAAGGCTCAAAAAACAAACTTTCGCCGTTGGTAACCTTGGCCAAAAATAACCAAGAGTAAACAAAAACATTCACCATTGGTAACCTTGGCCAAAAAGACTCAAAAAACAAAAACATGCAACATAGGTATCCATGGCCAAAAATGACCAAACAAGAAAAAACAAAAATTTTCACCGTTGCTAACCTTGGCTCAGTATGGCCAAGATAAACAAAAACTTTCACCCTTGGTAACCTTGGCCAAAAATAGCCAAGATTATTTTTTCAAAAACGAGTGAAATTCACATGGGGTCAGTCTTCTTTCGTGTGAGCGGGTTCTTTTATCCACTGCTAGCCCGCCTAGATATCGGGGTAGGTGTTGAGCAGCCATTCGGTTGTCTCATCGTCCAGAACTGTCAGGCCGTGTAGTCCGTGGGAAGGCCGATGGATTGGGCAGTGGAGGATGACATGGTCGACAGTTTGTTTTGCACTACACTCACAGGCCGCAGAGGAGGCCATACCCCGCAGGAGCAGAAACGTCCAACACTGGTGCGGAGATGGTTGAGCCAGACCCAGGCTCTTCTTGGGAGGGTCATTCTGGGGATGTGTATACCAGTGTCTAGACTTAAAGTGCGGAGTCTTGTGGGGTTGTACACCCACTCTGCGTTCCATTGATGATCCACCCACTGCGCCGCACACATGTTGTTGTCAGAAAAACTGTTGAGTTGTTGTGCGATGGGTACAAATGGGTGTCTCAATTTGAAGCGACGTGCAGCTGCACCTGATGGACGGGTGAGTGCTGAATGGAGCAGGTGTCCAGGCTCCATGGCATGGCATCCTAGAGATAGTGTAACTCCTCTGCCACGAAGCTCAGCAGGTTGGATGCCTGCGAGGATTGGAAGGTTGTCCACTGGTGTAGGACACAGGTATCCAGTCACAATTTGCAAGGCGTCGTTGATGGTGGGGTCAATGAGGCGGGTATGAGCACTGCGGCACCACACACGAGCGCAGTACTCTGCAGTCGAATGAACCAGGGCTAGGATGGCTGTTCGCAACATTGTTGCTCTAGCACCCCAGCCAGAGCCAGCAAGCTGCTTCAGGAGTGCGATGCGTGATGTTAGCTTCTTGCGAAGTGACTCAAGGTGTCGGCGGTGTGGGGTCAGTGTTCGTGTGACATACCAGCAATGGACATTGCATGAATGTTTTTATTTGTGCTAACTTGTTTGTGTGTGCAAGAAATTTGGCAACAGAAAAACGAAAAAATAACATCTCGCAAAAAGGCAATTCCACTGACATCATTGGTATTTTTAATCTCGGAAGAAACCCTTCAGGGACCACAGAAGCCGATATGTTGACATTGATAACTCACAAACTGCTAAAGTTATATCCACCAGTACTGTATTGTAAGAAAAGTTTCTCACCACGCGTATTTTGAGATATTGGCAATAGCTTTGTGGTGTCATTGGCGAACTCAAGAACTCAAACAGGGGAAAAAATGAAAAAGCAGATTAGTCAAAACAAAAGCAGTAGGTATGTTCAAAAACCTGTAGAAAAGCTACAAACACATTAGAAAAATTCATTCGCCACAGAAAATGTTGGCCAGGACACAAAGTTTGTAAAAATATTTATAAAAGAATTGTGCAAATTTTTTGGAAAGTACAAAAATAAATTTGTGGATTTTTAGGGAAGTTTTGGTCATTTTTTTCACATGTAAAATATCATATCTCCCATTCCAAACACAAAAAATCTGAAAGTTGCAGTACATTGTCAAATCTGCGTCCTACAACATCCTACCAAATTTGAAGCAGAAGTTATGAGAATACAAAAAGTTATACCAATGATCCAAAAAATTTCTGACAAGTTTCCGAAAATTGAAGAAAAGTTGACAAAAATTTAATAAAGCATTTTGAGAAGTTTGGCTTTTTGTTATTGGTTGTATTTTTGCGTTTTTCCAATGCTGCACTCTGAAATCCAGTATTAGTAGCAATTTTGGCATAAAACCTAAAATTTTTTTTTTCAAAATTTCCCCAACCCTAAAATAATGGTTAAGTGACTTGGTATAGTCCTTGAAAGCACTCGAGGCCAGGTATAGTCCTTAAAAAAGCTAAAACGTTGGTGTAAAAATTTCATTGAAAATCATCAAAAACTTTTCCAAAAAGGCAAGAAACAAAGCAAGAAAGCGGATTTTCTCAGAAATTTCAAATGTAAACATACCTTTTTGTGAGACCCATCTGAAAGGTCACACGAAAACCTTTCTTGCAATGTTTTACCTGTCGACAAACCTTTAGTGGTTTGCAAGTTATTGCTGAAAACTCGCCAAGCAAGATGATAAATCAGCTTTTGTGGTCCGTAAAGGGTTTTAAAACTTTTCAAGCTATGAATATTGAAGCAATTTCTTTGTTTTTTCAACTTTGTGCTTATTTGCGCATGAAATTTGGCAACGTTAAGTGGTTGGTAGGATATGAACTGGAAAGAAAAAGCATCTCACAAAAAGGCAGCTTCATTTACAACATGGGTAGGCTTGATTTTCGCAAGGAACAAACTTTTTCAGTAATCACAGCATCAGCCAAGGCATTGATGGGTACATATCTTTCCTAGCAATAAAGATTGTACCAATGTTTGTAATTTTTCAAATTGTTGCTTGTTTGTGCACAAAATTTGGCAACGTTGAAGTGGTTGATAGGCTACAAATTCGGAAGAAAAAATAACTTGCGAAAAGTCAACTCCATCGAGAACATTGGTAGGTTTGAATTCTGAAAGGAACAAAAAACGCAGTAAATACAGCATAAGCCATGGTGTTGATGGGTTGGAAACTTTCCAAGCAAAGAACAATCCACCAATTCCTTTGGTTTTCAACTTGCTAATTATTTGCACATAAAATCTGGCAATTTGGATGCGGTTGGTAGGCCACAAATCGAAAGAAAAAAGCTCATAAAAACGCAACTCCACTGAGACCATTGTTAGGTTTAGTTTTTGCATGTATCATGAATCACGATGAATACAGCGTAATTGGAAAGAATGTTATGTTTAAAACTATCATGAATATTTGAAGCACTGTGGATTGCATGAGGGAAGGGTATAGGCAAATTGGCAAGCTGTTGTTTGATCTGCGACAAGTGCTAGACTGACTCTTGCGCTCACACATGCCTCAGATGACGGTCCTGTGAACGTGCAAAAATTTTGAGGACAATTGCCGACAAACATACTGGTAGGAAACATTTGGGAAACCAATTTACCAACCCGGAATGGAACGTGTTAAAGTTAGCCTTTCCTTGATTCAATCCCTTTTCTTGACCCATAATCTTTTGTACAGTGCTTTGTATATTTTTTAGCCTAGTGCTAATAATGATTCGCTTGTTCTGTATACTGCAGCTGGTAGTGGTAATTTGTTTGTTTGATTTGATGTCTCACACTTTATAACCAAGCCACTCCTTGCATTTGATACTGATACTTGGTGCGTATCTTGAAGTCTTTAAAGTGTCTGCTGTTATAATTTTGTGAACCAAAGACAGATTGGGAACATAGTCTGTATTGAAAGTAACACTGTGCTAGGGCTATTTTGCCTTTAGCAGAAGACAAAATAGCAGAACACGGTTGATTAAATTTTGGATTTAAATAGGATTTGGATTTTGAAACTCTCATTTTATCAGATTGAGTTTTGGGTTGGATTTGGAAATAAAATTGCCGGATTAGATTTGGATTTGAAAAACGAAAATCACTTCATCTCCAGAACTTGTGTCGACTTTCCCAGCTATACCAATTAAAACCTCCAAACCTGATTTCTCACGAAAACTTTATATGACATCATTCCTTGGATTTAGTGATTTTTAACTTTTGTTTTTATCAAATTTTGGACAGCCCTAATTCTGGTGATTTTTCAGTGATCACGGTTTCTTACAAACACATAACAAATTTGTACAGTACAAACATTGTTGTAAATGTAGAGTAACATGTTGCCAAGACAGCTTTGTCACTCATAATGTTTGGCATGCTTTTGAGAACAAGTCCTTTGTAATTCTGTGCCCAACTGCACATGGTTAACACTTTGGAGTCCGGCTGCTTTCAGGGATTTTCGAAAAAAAACACCTAAACGCACATGTCTTTGTGTGGGAATATCTCTGCTCCTATACGGGTTACGAACCTGGTCGAAGCATCAAAAGACGCGGCAAGTCTTCTCGTCTGCACTCTAAAAAAATTTTTGCTTGGGGGATGTGTTTTTTTTGTGAGTGACGTCATAAGTGGAGGACTTTTAGGCCACCTTGGCCCACTTTGTATGGCACTGGGCGCCAACCGTTAGGTGGTAGTATTTCACTGGAGTTTTTATTAGAAACTAGGCTACAATCCAAGTCTTTTGATACTTTGGATGACCAGCTGGGGTTTCGGGTTCAAAAATTATGATCGAAGTTAGTAAAAATATTTGATTGATTTGTTTATTTTAGATCATAACTTTTGAACCAAAAATGCTAGAAAGTCGATCAAAGGCTCAAAAGACTTAAGCTCAAGCCTAGTTTCTAATGAAAACTTCAGCGAAACACTTTGGCCTAGCGGTGAGGCCTTAGGCCAGGTAGCATGAGCCAAAATTACCCCAAAACTGCTTCACTTATGACGTCACTCACAAAAAATCTGCATCCCTCAACGAAAAATTTTTTTCAAGTGCAATCTACAAGACTGGCCAATCCGTTTGAGTCCTTGAACAGATCTCTAGCGCGATCGGCGGACGAGCTAGGGCATTGGTAAGGCACCTGAAAACTGCTGTTTTTTAGGCCGAAATTGAAGTACGAATATATCGTTTTGCTTGCTCTCAATGTGTTGTCTTGCACCAAGGACTTTCATGTTTCTTTTTTGAGCAGTATCCATACTATACATTCTTGTAGGATTTTTGTTTCTGATACATATTGGTGAATGGTGGGTTTTTCTCGATTGGTGGTGAATTTGCATCAATGTCATTGTTTTTGTATTCAGTCTCTTCAGTTCTTTCCTTGTCATACATGTTGCAAATTGATGTTTCTGTAACAAAATTTGTTGAAAATTATAGCGTAGCGTGAAAATTGGTCATGATGTTTATCAATGATTTTGATAACTTTCGTAACAAGCATGCAAGCTGAAAAAATTTTATTGGATAACTGGTGATAATGGTAACTGATATTGGTTGAAAAATCATCGCGGCTGCGTTTCCATTATTTGAAATAGGTGTTTGCAGTTCAAGGAAACTTGGTCTTATTTTTGGGTAGTTTCTGAGACCTAGCTTCAAAATGATGTATGAGAAGTTGTTTGTCTTGCGATTTTTTTGGAACGTATCTTTGGCACGTTTTTAGAATTTTTCTAGCATATTTGCTCCATTTTTCTTGGCGTTTTATCACCAAGTGCGAAAGTGGCGTTTGGGTGAAATGATGCTAGCTTTGTCCTGGTGTTTTTCCACCCATATCTGGACACTTTATGGGATACCTGTAAATAACATAAGATCGCCAAGATCACCAAGATGGCCAAGATAAGCCTACTACAATCACTAAGATCAGTAAGAACCTTAAGATCGCAGAGATTACTAAGATTGCAAAGATCACTAAGATTGCAAAGATCACTAAGATTGCAAAGATCACTAAGATTGCAAAGATCACAAGATTGCAAGGATCACAAGATTTCAAGATTATAAGGATCGCAAGATTGCAAGTATCACTAAGATTGCCAAGATCACTGAGATTGCCAAGATCACTGAGATTGCCAAGATCACTGATATTGCCAAGATCACTGAGATTGCCAAGATCACTAAGTTTGCCAAGATCACTAAGATTGCCAAGATCACTAAGATTGCCAAGGTCACTAAGATTGCCAAGGTCACTAAGATTGCCAAGGTCACTAAGATTGCCAAGGTCACTAAGATTGCCAAGGTCACTGAGATTGCCAAGGTCACTGAGATCGCCAAGGTCACTGAGATCGCCAAGGTCACTGAGATCGCCAAGGTCACTGAGATCGCCAAGGTCACTGAGATCGTCAAGGTCACTGAGATCGCCAAGGTCACTGAGATCGTCAAGGTCACTGAGATCGCCAAGGTCACTGAGATCGCCAAGGTCACTGAGATCGCCAAGGTCACTGAGATTGCCAAGGTCACTGAGATTGCCAAGATCACTATTACCACCAAGATTATGTGGCACTACACATGATTGAAACTGCCAAGATCAGTAAAATTGCTTAGATCAGAGATGACCGTAAAACAATACTGGATCTAAAATAAAATGTTTTTGGATTGGATCGGTGCTGTTAAATTTTTCTAAAGCATACAGAATGATAATCGGGTTTGACTTAATGCATGAAGATTAATTGTGGAATTTTTGTTGTTAGAAAGCTGTGACTCGTTAATGTTAATGGACTCAAGCGGGATTTGTGATTCACATTTAAATGATTTTGATCGATGTTGGACTTGCACTGGATTTTTAAAATTCTGGAGTTGATGTGGATCGTGAAATATTATCCTCCGTGACATGAGAGTAAACAATTTATTTGATGGTCTCTAGATGAGATCCGTGTTTTGCAAATAATATATTTTAAGGTTTGACCTGATCTTCCATTCTTTCATCATGTTTGTTGCTTCAGTGAACCATGAAGGCATGAACCTTCATAATTGCAATGTTATTGTGGTATAGTACGGAACATTTCCGGATCGTTCTGCTGAGTGTTAATGAAAGTGTAATTTCGTTGGCCTAGTTCAGTTGTCAGTAGCAAGAGCAGCTATCATTTTTGTCATGGATGTTCATTCAAGTTCGCTATAGATTCACATTGGATTCATGAAGGCTCATAACCCCGTGGTTCCCTGAAGCAACGACCAAGACAAAAGGATCAGATCAAACCATGAACTTGTTAAACTGTACTATTTGCAAACATGGATTTTATCCAGAGATGATAGGACCAACGTTTTGCTTTCATGTTTCCGTCATTGATCTGGCATACATATTTCATGATCAATATTAAATCCAGAAATTTTAAATCCCAGTGCAAGTCTAACAATAGTCAAAATAGTTTACATGTGATTTGCAAGTCCAATTTGAGTCCAAAAATAATAAGTCATGGATTTTTAACAACAAAAATGCTGCAACTCACTTCTATGAATTTAGTCAAATCTGGTTCTCATCTGTTTTTTCGCTGATACATTTTGGTCATTTGTCTCACAGTTACATTAAAACTTGCCCTATCAGTGTTCATTAGCCTGTATTTTTAGACATTCTGACTGAAATGACTTAATTTTTTTTGGTCATTTCAAAAACATTTCAGTGTATGACTGAAAAAAAAACATTCTCATTCTATATCCTTGAAAAACTTAACAGTGTGGATCCAATCCAAAAAACATTTTGTTAGATCCAGTACAATTTAATGGTCATCTCTGATTTAAGCAATCTTACTCTTTTGGTGATCTTAGTCATCTTGGCAATCTTAGTCATCTTGGCAATCTTAGTGATCTTGCATCTGAGTGATCTTGGCGATCTTAGTGGTCTTGGCAAACTGGTGGTATTTGCAGGTGTCCTTTATTTGAATCCACCTGGGTGTCTAGGTGTAAATATCAAAAATTCCCGTAAACCTGTTTTTTTGCAGATATCAATTCGGTAATTAGCTACAGTAAAACTAATAATATAATAAACATCTTCCAGTCATTGCTGTGTTCGCAGGTGTTCATCAGGTGAAAAAAGTATTCACATCGGTGAAGCAAAACAAGTTCAGTCGGTTTAACACCCTCACACTAGTACAGACCCTGACTTTAAATTGTAAATCAGATGGAGCACTTGCCTGGTCAAAAACTTTTCATGTTGTACAGCGCGTGAGGACATGTACTACCCCGGATGTTTTCTGATGCCTTCCTAGGGAAGCGTTCCCCTGGTTAACTCTTTGGCGTCCGGCTGCTTTCGGGGATTTTTGGAAAAAAGCGCCTAAACGCACGTGGCTTTGCGCGGGAATATCTCCGCTCCTGTTCTGGTTACAGACCTGGTCGAAACGTCAAAAGACGCGGCAAGTCTTCTAGTCTGCACTCGAAAAAAATTTTTTGCTTGGGGGGTACGGGTTTTTTGTGAGTGAAGTCATCAGTGAAGAACTTTTAGGCCACCTTGGCCCACAATCAAGGGCTCTAAAGACGTGGATTTTGACCTAGTTTTCAACAAAACTTTGAGCCAATAGAATGGGTCAATGGGTTGGGGCCCAGGGCCGTCAAAGGTGACCAAAATTTCCAAAACATGCCCTCATTGTGACGTCACCTCCAGAAAACCCCCACTGAAAACGAAAAACGTTTTTTTTCAATGTCAACTAGAAGACTTGCTGAATCCGTAGAGGGTTTAAACAGCTCTCTAGCTCTAGCGGTTGGCGATTTATGGCCAAAAAAGTGTTGGCCAATCGTGGTCGTTAAAGGGTTAATGCAGTCTGGTATTGAAAACCACACTTTTGGGCCAACCAGACATGGGCTAATCGTAATCGATTACAATGGCAATTTAATATCATCTACGATTACTTTCCTGATTAAACTTGGAAATCTTCCCCCACATTACTGTGCGAAGAACCTTGGTTGTAGTGGCTGGGTTTCCTCCTTTATCATCGTTTGTTATGGTTGTGTTTCAGGGGAGGCTATTTGCCCATCTGTGTCGTTTAAATCTAAATAGTCCTGGGGCAAGCACAGCGTATGCAGTTAATTCTCACTTTCTTCCATCTGGTCTTCCTGTTAGGCACCAGAAGTAAGGTAGTGAGTCTAGTCTAGTGAGACATAGCATCAAAAATAGGAGCTTTTCTTGAAAATGGTTGACACACAGAATAACAGGACATTGCGAGGAGAGGTGTTGGTTTTATTTGTATATATGTATTCAATCAGAGTGAACTTATGAATGTAAGTGCTAGTGTAGGCTATATCTATAATTAGTACAGCACTTGATATGCAGTAAATTAACTTTTTTTGAGAGGAATAAAGTATTTTAATCCAAGTTGAAAGTACCTTTCCACAACACTGATGACTAGCATGTCAACCGTGATCCACCAGAAACGGGTAAAAAAAGTTCAATGAAACCAATGAGGTTTTTTTGACCATTGATTTGTTGTCCAATAGACATACACGCACCTATATTAGCATCACTGTTTATTTTATTTCGAATTAAAAGCTGCACAATGCTATGCTAGCTTGCAGATGATTGTAAGTCACAGTTAGAAAAAATGTGAGTAGTCAGCAATTTTGAAATTACAAACAAAACGAATTTTCAGCATTGCTGGACAAATCTTCAAGCATGATAGATGTCGTTTGACTGACAAAAGATTTAAAGTGTTGATGTTTATCAACTGTAACAAAGGTTTTAAACACTGATTATTTTTGTTTAATCAATAAATGAAGTCTTTGTTGCAGTGAAGTAAATGACGAGATGGAAGAGGGGCGATTTGATTCCCCTGGCCAGCTAAATGTAAAAACCAGGCCCCCACTTAGCTTGTATTTCAATTTTAGTATTCTTTTAATTGCTTTTTAGTAGGTTGTAGTCTTTTTGCATTTTTCAGAGTATTTTCCATTGATCTGAGGTTTTAGTATAGCCATCCATACCTGGATTCACCATACTTTCTCAAGTTTCTTTCTGTGTTGATTAATAGGTCTCCTACAGAGGCACGTGGGCCTCTTTCAGCTAAGTTTCCCCTGTAGCTCAAACCTCTAGTTATGCCACTGGTTTGTTGATTGCACGAACATCTCAGTAAACAATCAATGTATTTTTTCTTTTTGCCGGTGCTTCATCCTTACAGATTAGTAATTTTGTTTAAATTACATTGATTCAATCCTTTGTTATCTGAAAATATACTTACATCAAACCATGCAAATGGGTTTGGTTTTCGGTTTGAAGATATTTCAAGACAAATATAATCGTGATTACTTTCAATGTAATCGTAATCGAATACATTGTGATTTTGCTTATTTGTAATCATAATGGTAATCGATTACATTTGTGATGTGATCGCCCCATGTATGGGGCCAACAAATGTAGAGGAACATTTTCCTGGGGAAGAGTTAAATCTTGGTAAAAACAGGTTGTTGAAAGTTGATAGTCTTGTGGAGTAAGAATGAATTGAGCTTATTGGAATAATAAATCTAAGTCAGTAGATATAGCTAAGTCAGTAGAATGATTAGTGCGAAAAACATATTGCCATTTGGGAAGTGCACTGTTTTGTGTTTGGACTTGTGATAATTTGATTTATTATTTGTTGCCAGCTTAAGGAATTTAGATTCCATTGCAGCTGAAGATCTCACAGAGGATCCAAGTTCAATAGCAAATGTGGCCCTAAATTTTCCCCATCTTGTGCCTGAAGATCACTTGGAGGTTACTTTTGTAGGTTAAAGGCAGTTCTTGTCCAATAAATCAATGCCTGATTTCCGGTATAATGAGCAGATGGCTTAGATGAGCCAGAGTTCTGAGTACATCCTGAAATTATAATCAGATTTATGATATTGCCACATTCTTCTGCATCAGTATAAAAATAAACTTGCTGAAAGAGAGACTGCTAAGGAAAGTTTAGTGGCAAAAGAAGCATTGTAAAACGGCTGATCCCCAGAAGCATGAATTTGGACCCCAGAAGCATGAATTAGAGATGTAACAATGGAGTGTCACCAGCATTATACAAAACGTTTTGAGAAATGGAAAAGTGATCCAAATCATCAAACGATAATGTTCATGTGGCAGATGAAAATTTGGAAGAGGAACTATGAGTAAATCAGTATTTTAATCACCGTTTCACCTCTTTTATTTCCATTCTTTTTGCATATTGCCATTTCTGTTTTTTTCTGAAGGTAAACCTTTTTTTCATGTACAGTCTTGGTTTATTACAAATTGGGGAATGGGAGCCCTGGTTATAGAACCTCAGAAGTTTCAAGCGAAGCAGAACACACAACATATCACAACGCTGTAGCTTCATCATACTAGGCTATGCAGGGGTCAAAGTCATTAACATTTGAGCAGAAAGCGTTAGCTATGCATTGAAAGAAAGGTAAGTGGCAAGCAGTGATACTGGTTGGTTGATTAGGAACAGCTAAACTCAGATCAAAACTTGCAACACAGGCTAATATTCTGGCAGCATTCCCTCTGACACACCCAGGGGCAGATGGAACCACCTGACTGTCACTCCCTAGGATTAGTTAATTACGTTTTTAGTATTTACTATCAATGTAGGTTGTTATGTTTCCAAGTAAGCTGAGTAAACAGAAAATAACAATACTCTACCTGAATTTTTACAGGTGTCATACTGTAGTGTATGATATAGTGTTGAATTATGGAGGTTGGAAGTCCTAGTGATAAAGACCAGCAAAGTGCATTTATCGGAGAAATCACTACAGGTGATACTGCGCATTTAACTAACATCAGCTTCCATGATGTGACAGATATAAAAAATGATGAAAGGCTTGATAAACAAGTCAGCTGTAGTTATCATTCCTCAAATCCAGAAAAGCACTGTGACCAACTGCAAGTTAAAACTGTCCAAGTAAGTAAAATTGCTTTGGTAGGTTGAATTTGTTTGGCATTGCCTTATATTGGGCTTGATATTTCTTTGAGGCAGTGTCTAGGTAGCCAGCAATGGCTATGCATGGTGAACTACTAGGTAGCTGGCAACATCAAAACCAAAAACCCTAGCATATTGTACAGTAGAGATAACCCGCTGGTAGTGAATATGCAGATGAAAGTCCTCAAACTGAAATCTACCTTGCCTCCAACTATGGCTACACAAGCTGAGTTGAGACGTGATGACGCTAATGATTTATGGTTATGTGACTAAGGGCATGGTTGTTCATTACTTGCAGCTGTTGGTTATTTTATTTTTTTATTTGTTTGTTTATAGCAGACACGAAGTCCATAGTATGAACACACACACTCTGCAGAACGCAGGTTGAAAAAACAGACAATACAGAAC
>JGI24158J21664_10006715_pt1 | contig 15198 bp, 6 predicted proteins | sample Ectturendosymbi3_FD_21664 | JGI IMG/M metagenome (IMG submission 21664) | reverse complement strand
GAAATCTGGGTTCCCGTTCAACAGTCAATTTGTTTGGCAAGCGAGTTGTACAAATAAAACAAGTTTCCAGTTTTTATTGAACCAACTCGTTCTGGAGCCCGAGCCAGAAACTTTCAGAAGTTGGAGCCGGAGACCAAAAATTTAGATGCCTGGAGCTCAAAATTTGAGTTTCGGCTCCACAGCCCTGCACAACACATTTCAGTTAATTCCCCCACACAAATATTTTTACGACCAACCATCCACACGGTATTAAGCGGCTACCGCAGAAATGTACCGACATAACTTTAACGGGTCTGCCAATACCCTTAGTTTGCGTTTTTCAGGCTTGAAACAGCTTCGAGTTATTTCACAATTACGAACTGAATTTCCCATCACCTGAGCAACTCACATTCATCTTAAACTTCCAACCACTGCTGTCGATAAACCTACATGGATGCATAGGCGTACCCAGAGGGAGCAACGGGGCCATGTACCCCCAATTTTTTAGAATATCTAGTCATTTTGTGCTTTGAGAGGGAGTATCTCATAAAAAACATTGATGCTAACCTGAAATCAAGACTTTTGGGCTGGCTACGCTACTGCATCGATGATGCACTGTCACGTGATATTTGTATGCGCTTCGGTAGAATAACACTTAACGGGTGGATGCAATGAACGTCGTTCCATTTCATCTTCATTCCTCTGAAGGAAACGAAACAAGAGATATAAGATTTCATTCTTGCATTGCCCCTGGTGACAAAATATATTTTCGTAGCTGTTGCAAGGCAGAAATTTTTAGCAGCCACGTTCTGACGGGAACCGAGTTTTTCCGCTTTACAGAAATGTTGCAGGAGATATAGCGCGGTCACACTGTTGCGTAACAATAAAGCCATCATCCGTGCTTCGGTCATCCGCAGGCTCGAAAATAACCAAAAAACAAGCGACGCTGCATACACTAAGCACTGTGTGTGGTCCAGTTGCCTTTTTCCACAATGTAACCAGTCTCAGAATTTCTGGTTTGCGCATTGTTTATCAAGGAGTCGCCATTTGGCAGTAGCTCTTCACAGTTTGTGCCTAAGAAAACCAAGTTTGTAACGATGATGCCACCCACCAGGCGTTTTCATTCCGACATTTCATAACTTTCACATTTTCAGTGAATCTTTTAAAGTTCAGTCCATAGATCGTGCGTTTGGCAAACTTCACGAACACACGACAAAACATGTCAAATTACTGCAGTAATTCCCAACAACCGCGCGTTTTTCTGTCGCAGCTGCTATGTTTTTATTGAAGCACCACAATATTGTCATCACTTTAAGACCTCTAACGTTTCGACGTAACGAGGTCATCAGGATCATAACCTGAATTCAGATTATGTTCGAATCACTTTTTTTGCCTTCTTGATTTGTTTTAGTAGTAATTTTTCAATCCAAGCTTTCAAGGATGTAGCGAGTGCGAGATGAGATCTGAATCAAAATTAGTCAAAAGCTTCTGCTTTCATTTTTAGCACGAATCGCAAAAAGTTCGCAAACACAGTCTTCGCGGCATGAAATAATCTTACGCAAGATATTCCATATATTTTGGTACTTCTTAAGATCAGTACAGCACCCAAGCAGCTGATATGTACGAGGCCGATCATACCACCGTACAGGATCCGACCATGTATTCGGGATCGCTTGTACACTATTCATACAAGGTGGGGGGTCCCCAGGGAAAAGATGCGTGGGTGATGCTTTCAAGCGTTTGTTTCGATTGCCCACGTTTCAGCGATTTTGCAAGAAGTATAGGAAGGCCGCCTTTCTTTCAACCAGAGTCCAACCCAATGAACTACGGTGTGCCTGAACCAAGTTTCTCCATGTAAACATTCGCAAGAAAGCGCTGCACACATCAATGATTAAGAGCCAAACGCTTGTTAGATACGCGTGGTGAGTCGTATCGGACACGTTCGTCGCCAATTTTGTAGTAAATCTTCCTGTACCAAGGTCCTCGATTCATCACCTTCAGAGGTGAACCGATCTGGTAGCGAGTGAGGTAGCGGTTAAGCTTTGGTGCGTAATTCCCGTGAATATCCGTCTGCGGTTCTTCTCCTGGCAGCATATCTGTAAGCGACCTTCGTGATGAGTTGAATAAAGTTACATTCTGCACCCTGCTAACATTCAACTGTGGCTTTATGAAAACTTCGGCGCAGAGTTCAGAAACTGTGATTTACGATATCGCCATCAACTATTAGTGTTTTAAAGCCTCGATTTACTTTTAAATGTATACATTACAACACTTATACTATTTATTAGACTTACTTGCTCTTTGAGCTTGCTTGATACAAGACACAACTTTATAGTACTCCCTCGTTGACAAGCCAGTATCGGATTGCGCCAGAATTTCACCCGAGCTGGTTATGAACTGATTCAAAATTAGGACGTCCTGAAATCCAACAACACAAGTATTTGCTAACTTTATCCTCTAATGTACATCACAGAGCGCTCATTCCTTCTCTTCAGAAATCACTTTACCACAAAGCACCTCAGACGCTTTTTCAGAATTCCAAACTAACCTTCAAAGAACAACACACAGTACAAATTTTAAAACGCTTTTGTGAGTACTTACCTCCGGGGTGATTTTTATTCCACGACTTCTGAGAGGGCAAGAATCATCTTCAAAGTGTTTTTCAGCCAACTTGGCAGGCTGATCCTCGCTAATTTCACCTTTAATCTATAAATAAGAATCAATATTGTTTATTATGACAGCAGTGAAAACAAATGCTCCCTGCAACCAAATGCAGAAGTGTTTGCCTATGTAGAAAATTCACACTATACATCAGAGGCATTATGTTAATCCAGGTATTGCCGCATTAAAAGATGTGGCAACAACCTGGTCATCTCTCCAATTTGTATACCCTGAAAATGGCGCACCAACGGCGTTTTTAAAAAATGAACTGTTTGTAAAAATTAGAATCAAACTGAAATCAGTGTCAGCATCGATCACCAAGGGTAGCCGCCCTAAAGTGAGTGATTTGTTTTATGACTTGCCATATGTGCACATTTCTATGGTGTGGCATTTGTAAAACATGTATTGCTTGTGAATGGCTTTCCAACATGGAATGGTCGTAATATGTAGAGATAGACCGATATATTGGCCTGGCCGATATTTGGGTTTTACCGATATATCGATATCAGCCAAAACGGACGATTTGATCGGTCTCAGTAGGTGTTGACAAAACGCTGTTATATTCCTCACGCATGCCGACAACTTGCGCAAGAAAGCACAATTAACCAAGTCAAGACAGTTACCTTGTAGCAATGCTACCAGGTGCGTTTTCATAAACAAGCACACAAAATGAACCATGGAGCACACGTCGGCCATCACAGCCGAAACAAAAGCATCATCATTAACCAGATCAATTAAAAATCATAGTAAAATATTGATATTGCTGCGATTTGAAAAATTTTAGATCATAAAATCCTGATTTTCGAATTTTTTAAAAAAAAGGTAAGGCTTCAAATACATATTTGATGAAGCAGAAAACACATGAAAAATTTTGGAAATATCAGTTATCGGTCCCAAAAAAGCTATATCGGTCGATATCTAGTAATATGTTCCATATCAATTCAATGCATGAGTAGTGAGACCAAAACAATTGTAAATTATCTACAATGCATTGCTTGCCTTAAAAAATGTGCACAACCTTAATGTTGGTCAGATAACTTTAGCAATTTGAAGAAAAAGAAATCAGTATAGTCTTTCTACTCTATACAAACATCTTTCAAATAGCAATCTAGACAGCTTATTGATAAAAATTATGGCCAAAGCAATTGAGGTCAAAAACATAACTAAGTAACAACTGCTACCATCATCATGAGTAATTTGACTTACAATGTGTTTTCTCCCAACCTAGACAGCAGTGAACAATAAACTGTTGTGAATGGCAGTAAGAACAGTAGTGATTCTACAGGGAGTGGAGTGGCTATTGCTACAGTTTTTCATTTTGCTTTCTTGGCAAGCAACACTTATGAAGCTAGCTGTTTGTTGGTCTGTACATTTCCCCTGCATGTCCGGTTGGCCTGAATTTGGTATCCTGTTTCAAATTTTGAATGAATCAAGACAACTTTCTTTTCTATTACAATATGTTCCATCAGAATAGGCTGAAGATGGTGTGCAAATAATTCTATGTCCCCAAATTCTTATTGGGCATTCGACATAAATTTACCATGATCATTTAATGTATTCTTTATTATAGCACTACAAGTCTTCTGTATTTTAGCATAGCTACTACCAGACATCGTGAAAAAGTTTAACAAATTCAAGGTTATGACTTGCCAAGCACTATATCTTAAAATTGAGTACAGGTATTTTTTAAAAATTCAATAGGTATACTTTTAACAAACACACTAGAGCATGTGCAATTTTCCAAACCGACTGTTTGTCCCTGGTAAATTTTCCCTGTCTTTGGAAACCATATAGCCTCCTTGTCATATTTTTGGCAGAAAGGCACTTCGAGAACAAAATGGTAAGTTATTTTGCAGCATAAGTATTACTGACTAGATCAGAAATTGATCAAATATTTTGTAAAAAGCTTTTGCTGATGTGTTCAACATCTTTGATTTCAGCAGTAGCTGAACATACGCAAACAAGGTACCCAGTCTACTTCTCAACTTACAATAAAACTTAATAGATATACAGATAACACATTATAAATAACCTTGAGCAAAACACTAGTCATTCCTTCAGTTTTGGAAAAAGTGTTTGATTTATGTTATTTCATGAGCAACCTTGCCATTGTTTAACACCCACCAGCTTCATGCTTAGCATTGTTCGAACATGATGTCAGAAAACAATACATACTTCTGATTGGTTGCTTGGAACGAAAACTGAAGTATAAGTGCTTTGCAGCTTCTAAATTGATGACAATAGTCTGCTATTATTTGAAAAACACAGGTGAACCATAATTTTGCAGGAACAGTGGCCATGGCTTAAACATATGGTTGAAACGTACATGACAATCAGCACAGCATATAATCAAGTAGTTCTATCAAATAGTATCTTACGAGTAAGCTGATGTTTGCAAGCTTTAGGACATATAATTTCTTCCAAATTTAGAACAAATGTAAAATTGTGCTATGTACCATATAATTGTTGTAATAGAATGATATCACACACATAGTAACTACTACTTCAAAACCTGAGACAAGCAAAGAAAAAGATGTGGAAAAAATTTTTTAAATTTTTGAAGAACACCAGTTAAGCAATACAAAGTTGAAAGATGGACAAAAGAGTTGAAATGGTTATTCTTTGGATTAATGTGGCAAGGTGTGTTGCTCACAATTAAAAACAAGTTAACAAAGGCCATACAGTAGAATTATCCTCCTAGCAAAGAACTAGTGTGGCTCAACTTATGCAAACACCTACCACTTTATAATTAACCACAGCTGGACTTTGGCTGACATTTACTGGTATGAAAATAACTACCAGATTATGCAAGTGCATGAATGTAAGACATACAAAACAAGTGGATATAAAGCCTCTAGTTCAGGGATCTCCAAACTTTCCACATATAAGCCATCACACAACAGTTCACGGGCCACAAATCTGATGTAATGTGAATGTTTGAATGTTACATTCTACAAAATCAACAAAATTGTTGATTTTGTAAAAATATTAATTTTTCATCATTGATAAATTTTTTTCATCGGCTGGATGAAATGGCATCACGGGCTGGATTTGGCCTGCAGGCCATAGTTTGGAGACCCCTGATCTAGCAAAAAATAAGTAGGGTGTCATTTCTATTCGATTGTTAGTCACCATTATCAATTGTAAGCCACACAAAATGGTGTTAAAAAATTGATGTAAGCTGCCCTTGATTGTGAGCCACTCTCGAACATAGGTTACCTTAGCTTCGAGATACTTCCGCGTACTACAGCAGCACGTTTTGCGTTTAATTGGCAACCCTGGTAATGACGCTTCACCACAACTTGCTCTCTGTTCATCATAAACCCCCCTGTGACAAGTGTGCACATGACGCACATGTGAAGAAAGAGAATGCGAAATAAGAGTTTGTTCGACAAAACATAGCCAAGGCTGAGGATCATCTAGACCAGCTATGTCCAACCCGTGGGCCCCATGTGACCCAGTCGAAGGTTTTGTGTGACCCGGTTTAGGTTTTCGCTGTAGCAAAAGTATCCTATATACTGACAACTTGTCCTTATTTTGATAATCTTGAATTTGACATTTTAATGGGATGGTCCTCAGAACCACTTTATCATGTCGGTTACGATTGCAGATAGGATTCGAACACTATCAGTACATTAGCTGAAGCTAAATTTAGTTTGCTAAGATCAAAGTAAGCCATTCAACGTGGGGCCCTCATTAATATGTCAATTAATCTGCGACCCTGGTTAAAATAACGACATAATTTTTGGCTCAGTAAGCCAGTTGGGTTGGACATAGCTGATCTAGACCTTTCGAAAAGGACATGTAAAAATAAATTAAGCCACCCTTGATTGTAAGTCGCATGAAATGACAAAAAAATTATATGACGCAGCTTATAATCAAATAAATATGCTATTCAAGGAATCTGCTTGCCATGCTGTGATTTCACATCTCTGTGAGGATTCTGACTACACGTATCCACCTTGTAGTGACAAAGTACCACAAGGACAAAGAAGCTAAATCTACTTGCAAAGTGTTTTACTGGGAAATCAATTCCGTGTCAATTATGCATTTTCAATCAGTGAATTGCATGCAAAAGCATACCTACTACCTAGGTCAAATGATAGAACACTATGATGGACTGTACATAGTTTTAAACACAAGCCATGACCACCAAGCCTCTAGCATTCACCATATCTTTATATGGCAACATTGCAACTAAAATTAACTCAACAGGTTCACCATACAGGAACAAGACAGTTGAATTTCTGATAATAGCCTTTTCTTCTCAATGTTACAACTCAAGTAATGTGTTATAACCGTTATCTTAGGAGTTAACTACAGTCAGTTAATATTGCAGAAAAACTACAGAAACAACAGCAATGCATCATAATTTGTAGGCAGGCTTTTACAAAAACTTATACACCATTTGATTTTGAAGGATGCAAAACCCACCACTGTTACGTCTCCATCCTTTTCCATTTTGACTGAAACATAAAAACAACATGTATAAATAAACACAAAAGTCATATCAAAGACCTCTATGCAAGAAAGTGGTCTCCACACAGGTGAAGGGTTTGAATCCATCAGCAAATTTTCAATAGGAAATAAATATCCTGATAAAAATTTGCTTAAAAATAGAAATCAATTTTTGATCTATTAGCAAATTTTCAACACCTTCAGTGCCAGGTGGATTTTACCTTTAAATCCTACATGAGCCACTAATTTTGCACCACTTTCCAACTCCATAACTCATCAGGCAATTGAACTACAGAGCTGTTCAAACCCTTAAAGATGCAGCATGTCTTCTAGTTTGCACTAAAACATTGAGAACTTTTAGATTTTTTTTGTGGGCGACATCATAATGGGATAGGTTTTGGCAATTTTGACTGAGACCATTGGTCCCCAATGTTGAGAGCTGATTTTTGACTCAAGTTTTTATGGGAAGCTAGGCTATAATCTGAATCTTTAGAGCCCGTGAGTAGCTTCCCAGTGTTTTTGGTTCAAAAGTTAGGCCAAAGAAAGAAAATTTGGATAAAATATCTATTTTTTACCCAAATAAGCTTGCAACAAGCCTATAGTTTTTCATGTTTTGTATGTTAAATGGGTAAGTTTCCTCTCTCTAGAAATGAAAAAAACTTTCAGAAAAAGCAACCATCTCAATTCAACCAGGCAATATTGAAGCAAAAGTGGGTGTTTTAACTGTTTGAGGAAAATGTAGCAGCTGTTCTATTTATCTTGTATGAGTTCATGATTATTTTCACCATTTCCATTGTAACAAANCAACTATGCTCCCAAGTGTAAACCATCTTTCAAAATTCCATCAGCTTGGGTAGCTTATATTTGTATCATTCCCAGGCTTCTTTTAATACCACACATAATGAACTTCAGCACTTGGATTAATTTTGCAATACCACAAATGATCAATTTCAGCACTTATACAACTTTACTAGTTTGATAAACTACCATTTCAAAACAAGTTTTTGTTTGGATTGAAAATTTACCATAATTTCACCTCAAGGTGAATAAACATGGTTTGGTAAAAATTATCAGTGCATATAAAATACAAACTTGTTCTAAGTTTTTGATTTCTTAAAACATGTGGAGCCGGTGTACGATATACTCTTGTTTCGCGCCACTTTGCACCACCATAACTCACCAGCTGATTGAGGTAGAGAGCTGTTCAAATCCTCTAAAGATGTGGGAAGTCTTCTAGTTTAGATTGAAAAAAATATTGGAAAATTTCGGATTTTGAGTTTTTTGTGGGTGACATCATAATGGGGGCAGGTTTATGCATTTCTGGACGAGGTCACCGGGCCCTGGGCACCAACGCCAAGAGCCAATTTTTGGGTCTAATTTTAGTGGAAACTAGGCTATAATACTTGTCTTCAGAGCCTTTGATGGCCATCTAACGCTTCTGGTTCAAAAGTTATGGCGAAAAAATGAAATTGATGCAAGAGCCTGTTATCTGCAGTGAAACACTGTATCCCCAAGTTGGCTCTCAAATCTTGGTTTTGCGATTTCCTCACTTCCTGCATGCTCCAACTCAAAATACCCAGGATCTGGAGAAGAGCATTAATAGTTGCAATCCCGAAGCCAGAAAAGCCATTGGGAGATCCAAAAAACTATTGTCTCATATCCCTGCTGTGTGTCCCTTTCACGAGCCTTGAGAGACTCATCTACTCTCATGTCAAACCAATCACGGACCAATTACTCCCACTGGAACAAGCGGTCTTTCAACATGGGAGGTCCACCATAGATCAGGTCACCTTGCTCACAAAGGACATCGAGGATAGCTTTTCAGCTAAGAAGGCCGGAGCTGTGTTTGTATATCTCACAGCAGCCTGTGACACTGTATGGCATGGCAGCCTCATCTGCAAGCTATGCTACCTGGCAGGCACATGGTCCACATGATCATATAAACGGCCTTGGCAGTGCATCCTCACCCTTACCACNGGCAAACAGAGCAGGTTACGGTGCCTCAACAATGTCCCACAGGCATTCGTCCNGGCACCCNTTCTCTTTAACATCCGCATTCCTGACCTGCCAACCACTGTCTGCAGAAAGTATGCACCTGACGACCGAGAAATCATGCATGCTGATGGAGACAGGCAGGCAATGGAAGGGGTGTTGAGCAAAGACATGGCAACCGTAGTGAATACTTGCAGACTTGGAAGCTAAAGCTCAGCACAAGCTAAATGTGAGCTAAAAGTCAACCATAACAACAAAACCCTACCCTTCTGCTCCAAACACAAATACCTCGGAGTAACAATGGGCAGGTCACTCACATATTGTCAACACCTTGAGCCACTTCGCAAAAACTTAACATCATATGTCACACTCTTGAAGCGGCTTGCTGGCTCTGGCTGGGGTGCTGGAGCAACAACGCTGTGAACAGCCACCCTAGCCCTGGTCCACTCAACAGCAGAGTATTGCGTTCCTGTCTGGTGCCGCAGTGCTCACACCCACCTCATTGACCCTACCATCAATGACGCCTTGCAAATTGTGACAGGATGCCCGCATCTTACCGCTGCAAGCAACCATCCAACCTGCTGAGCTTTGTCACAAAGGAGCCACACTTTCTCCAGCATGCTGTGCCACGGAGCCTGGACATCTGTTCCATTCAGTGATCACCTATCCAACAAGTGGGAATGCATGGCATCTCAAATTGAGACACCCATTTGTACCCACTGCACAACAATTCATCAGTTCAACTGACAAGCAGGAGCAGAAACGTGGGTCTGGCTTAACCGCCTCTGCACCAGTGTCGGGTGTTTCTGCTCCTNCTTGCAGAAATGGGTTATATATGGCCCGTTCTGCGGCTTGTGAGTGTGGTGCAGAAGAACAAACCCTCAAACATGTCATCCTCCAATGTCCAATCCATCAACCTCCCTATGGACTGCAAGGCCTGATGGTTTTGGATGATNAGACAATCAAATTGCTGCTCAANACCTTCCCGAGATCTGGTGNCAGTGGATAGCAACAATTGGTTCAAATGACGAAGAACAGTCCAGAAACAGTTTGCACTACACCTTGTACACACATAAATGCCACATCAAAACCAAAAATACTACCTATTGGGTTTCACAAAATTACAATCATGCATCATCAAGAGTACATACTTACTTTGCCTATAACACCTTGTGATTTGCAGCAGGAGGGAAGAGATGTTCTTATGAAGAACACAGTCTGTGTAAATACGATTTAGCAGGTGAGTCTTAAAGGCAACTGCCATCTTGCTTAAGCCTCATACCAAGCAATCTGTAACAAACATTGAAAAGCTTGTGTTCAAAGAACAATTTCCAGTTTTACAAAGAAAAAAAATGTAGTTAACTTCAATCAATCAAAGAACACATGCAGTGAATTGATAGATTCAACTCTCAGTGTATTTTTTAATGATGAATTCAATTTTGTAATACAAAATTTAAAAAATGAGAATCAAACTCATTTTTTGGCAATGAAAGGTTGCTTGCTAACATGTGAAGCAATGAATGCAATATATAGTGGGTAGAAAATAATACAGTGCGTAAGTTAGATCAGCATGGGTTTAAAGATCCAATCATGTATTGAACTCAACACACTGCTAACATTATTGCTATGCAAAAGAACCAAATACTGCAAATAGCATTGAACTAAAATTCGTTGAGACATTTCATTCACCTAATGTTTAGTTTTTTTCTGCAACAAACTACCCATATACTCACAAACATTTCTGTAAAACAAGGAACAAAAAAATTGACAGCAACAGACTGAACCAGGACTAAACTTATTTGGTCAAAGGGAAAGGATGTCAAAAACAAAGTTTAAAGAAGTTCCAAATGGTACAAATAAAATTAATGCATGTGCATTGGGTACAACTGCAATGCAAATTGCTTGTGGAAAACTTTTGAAATTGTTTAATGATTGGCAAAACATAATTCAAGAAGTTACTCCCAAAAAAATAAGCAAATTTCTTTTATTTTCTTGAAGTATTGAGGTCACAAAACCCAAAACCAGAGCATTGTGCAATATGTTTGTTTTTAGCAAAGCTGCTGAATTTTTTCATCGATGTCATCAATGTACTGCTTCAGTTTTTGCCATTGCTCAGCTTGCAGACTAATTCCCTTCTTTCCTGGATTTAATTCACCATTTTTTTCATAGAATTCACGAATGTCAATCAAAATCTTGCCCTTGAACTCACGAACAGACACAAATTTCATTTTTCCAAGTGAAATTTTCTCATCATGATTGTCATGGGATGCAAGTTTTTTTGCTGATGATGTACCAGGATCTTTATCAGCTTTCCGTTTTTTGGTCTGTTCTTTACGCAACTTGGCTTTAAGCTTCTTTTCTGCTTCAGAATCAGAATCGCTAGAAGTCAATGAATTTCCAGGCATATCGAGTTTCTAATCTAAACTGTTGAATAGACAGGCATGTTTAACATCCTACAACAGTTCCTGAACACTTTTAATATGTTTGCACATAATAACATATCTGTACATGATGGGCTAAACACCACAGAGCATTGGCATATTTTTAAACATGACATGAGTGGTACTCAAAAGTTCTGCAGTACACTTAAAAAGGGATCCAAAAATAATATATTATACATAGTGTGTAATTGCAACATGGGTGTCATGCAAGCTTTCTTGCCATTGTTCCCACAGGTAATCATATGTTATGTGATTTGTGGGGTTAGGCAGCACTAGATTAGGCCATGTGGTACATACATCTGACATTGCACAAGGCAAAGGGACACGAGAAGTGGTGGTATTGTAGGTTAGGTGGAAATTAAGCAAAACCAACTGCAGGCAATTAATTAGTAGGAATCTCCAGCAAGCTCCAAAGATTATAATGAATGATAATTCAAATAAGAGTGATGCAGAATGAGCAATGATTGATGACATCACAGAGAAATATTTACTTTGGCTTGTTGCGATCTACACAATGCTTGGTTTAACATCTCATTCTAGCCATAATGCTCTGAAAGTGTTAAAATATTTCTTAACATTACATCTATGCACATTACGTTTAGCATCAACATAGCCCGCATTGAGTACTGACTAGCTTACAACCTCTTACCAAGTTACCTGAAAAAGCACCCTTCAACAGTATAAAATGTTCTGTTGAACTTATGTGAAACAAGTTTATTTTAATTAATCACCTTCTTTGATGCTGAGTAATATTCACACCAATCTATAACAAATGTACTCTAATCAATCAAAATCACAAGATATTTGTTAATATGTTAACAAATGTTAATATGTTGTTACCCTTTGCTTCATAACTCTGTAAGGTAGCATCCAAACAAGTAACAGCTGTATCTGGTTTTTGCTTTGGAAAAACTAAAAAATTGTATCAAGTGAAAATACTGACCTTTGCAAAATATCTGACCAACTGACCAATTCTTGTATGTCAGTTGCTTCTCAGAGCAAAGGATTGTAAACTGGCAATTAATTTTAAATTAATCCTATACCCTAAACTGTAACCCTACATCCTAACCCTGGTCCAAAAGGAAGTGCCTAAACCAGGGTTGTGGAGTCGTAGGTAATATGTCAGACATTTACAAAATGTCTGACCTTTCCAAAATTTCTGATTCCGACTACGTTAACATAATGTGAATGAATTTTGGCTTTTGGCTATTAAGAATTTTGTAGCATCCAACACACAATGGAAATTGTGGTATGAAGCAAAAATGCTGTTTTAACAAAAGTTTCATAAAAAATTGTACCATTTTAGCAGGAATTCCCAACTTAGGAGTGTGATGCAAAAAATGATCCAATTGCACTTCTGGAGTCGGACGAACAAATCCAACTCTTAGTGTTGCTTGGAATCCGACTCCACCCAAAAACCTCAGACTCCTTACAACTCTGCAACCCTGGTCTAAACGACTGTATCCAGTTTTCATCTAGGAAAGACTAAAAACTGTATCTTGTATCTAATTTTGAGATCGTTATAAAACTCAGTTGATGTTCAAACCACTGACCATGTGGTCATGGTCAAGTCAAGTGGAAAGTGACTAGTGCTGGTACGGTATGCAAGGGGACAAGTTGCCTGCAAAGATGAGTGGAGTCACATTTTTCTGACTCCGACTCTGCTCCTGTTTCTGGCTTAAAGACTCGTGTCCGACTCCAAAAAATTTTAAAACATCGACTCTGACTCCTGTTAATACTCTGAAAACTTCCAAGTAACTCATATCAAGAAGGTAGTATCTATTTTGCCTCATGAGGCAAAATATATGCCATGGCTATTGTCTTTGATCAAACACAAATGGTTGAAGTGGTTACGCGACAAGCACAATACAGACAGACATAACATGTTGAGGTGTTCAATGTTATGGTTTACCCCAGGGGTTGGGAACCTTTTTGGCTAAGGGAGCCATGAAACCTACATATTTTTAACCGTATTTCCGTGAGAGCCATATAATATTTTTCATCACTTAATGCAACTAACTTCCTAACAAAGGTGTGCATTTGTAAGCAAAATCAACAATTTTAAACAATGGTAAATGCCTGAATTTTCTCTTCAATAACATGCTTCTTAGTGTTAAGGCGACTTCTGGTGCTGCATGGTGTTGCTGATGTCTTTGTAAGAAAATTATAGCAAAAGTTTTATCCGTAATAATTGTGTTCAGAAAATATCAAGTGAGCCAGATGCCGTCATCAAAAGAGCCACATCTCGAGCCATGGGTTCCCAACCTCTGGTTTAGCCTTTACACAACATGGACAAAAAGCCACTAAAAGCTTGCCGGCACTTAAATTAGGTTGTGTTTCAGTAACCTGGTGTCAACTGCAAAAACACGAGCACTGTACGGAACAGGCTGAACTCTACACATTCCTGTTGTTGGACTACTGAGTTGGCCTCCCGGCTGCCATGCGTGTGAAATGATGTGTGATGCAGTTACGCAGCTGGTGAAAATGTTGGGTTATCCAAACCCGAAAGGCTCGGGTCTGCAGTGACAATTCAGTTCTAGAATTAAGAAGTGGAGGGGCCACTGCTGGGCCAAGGAAAAAGTAGGCAGCCAACATGGATGTTTATCCTGCATGGTGATTTTCCATTGATTTGAAGAATAATTTGCTATGATTAATTTTCTCAAACCCAACATAGGCTTGTGAATATCATTAAATATGACTAGCGTTATTATTCACTAGATACGCGTAAGTGCCACTAGACACAATCGCACACTTATACTGTGATGTCGAATATTATTCCATGTTAACAATGCAATTTCCACAGCACTACACCTGCAAAACAAAACACCATATTTTGCATACAATTGTACTGACCCCACACAAACAAAGAAGCTGCATGAAAATGAAAACAATTCACATTAAAGTGAAACTGTTTTAATTCAACCACAAATTCCTTCCTGACACCAAGGCAAGTACTGTAGGTTGTTGATAGCCAACTACTTTCATAAAAATATTCTTACTCTAGTGAAGTAAAGTTTTTAAAAATGAACAATCTGGCATCTACCAACAGATTGGTGGCTACTTTTTAATGCAATCTGCATTAAAAATTTTAACAACAGCGAGGTTTCAGCACCAGCAGTATCTGAAGTACAGTAGCATAGCCGCGCCACAGATAGCATATGTGCTTAGGCCCTAGTTTAACTAGTGGTTAGGCGTTTAGGTTGCATACCTGATGGCAAGATGAAGATGTAACATAAACAGGAGGTGTAAAACTTGCTTTGCAGAATACAGCTACAGGTATTCCCAAGAAGGTCGTTCATTTTAGATTCCACTAAATTTTCCTGACTGATCATTGAAAGCTGACTTTTAAAAACCTCACCTGCATTAATTTATGACTGTCTTGTCATAAGCAAAACATGTACTACTTCAAATAAACAAAAAAACATTTACACAAATAGACTGTAGTAATAGGAATATGATTCTCACACAGTGACAGTCCAAGTCTACGTCAGAATTTCCCATCAACATCAATTGACCCTGAACCCCTAGTACAGAGGCAGGAGCCTTGTATCACATGCGACAGTTGTGGACATCTTTGCAGAAAGTCACTACACAGTCAGTGCCGCTATACCAAGCAGTGTAGCAACTGATGCTGAGACCGACAAATGCCAGAAATACAATGACCTTC
>JGI24158J21664_10006714_pt1 | contig 15203 bp, 15 predicted proteins | sample Ectturendosymbi3_FD_21664 | JGI IMG/M metagenome (IMG submission 21664) | reverse complement strand
TTGTCTAATCTACGTTCCTTCGCGTCTGCTGATTAGCAATCATCCACAGTACTTTAGTGAGCACCTTGCCTCTCCTGGGCATTCTACAATTGGGTTCGAACCGTTCGTGAAAGTATTTTAATTTGGAGTTAAATTATCACTATTTTTCAAAAACATACTTGTTTTAAACAAGTCGTATGAGGTTGCTACAACATATTTGTAAGTTGTTTTTTTTGCTTTGGATGTTCTGTTCAGAACTTTTTCTTTCACTTGCTTGCGTTTATTTTGTCGTAACAGGTCATTTTTATGCTTTTTTGAGGTCTTTCAATTTTACACGCAAAGCTCGCATCCACTGAGAAAAGTGCGGCTGGAAAAGTCGGGCTCACTTTACCTCGGTCTGCGGTTGAGGTTAGGGTTAAGTGTAGGTCTATCTTTTAGTTACATTTACTTTGTTTCTACCAAGCCTTTTGCTGCTGCCATCGTGGCGGAAAATAGACACTGCTGTCAATAAATTACAATAGTCCCCTTGTTATTATTTAATGAGTCACTATTTCATTTCCAGCTTAAGTTATTTGCATGAAATATTTTCGTGGGAAGTGATGCACAATGCATGACGTTAGCAATGATGCGTGCGAAGAAATTAATACAAATAGAAGAAAAAATCAAGTGAGTTGAATTGATTTTTTTCATTTACGTTTTTAACCAAATTATTTCAGTATGTTTATTTGACTTAGAATAAGTGTACTGCGTATATTAGGTTTATCCAACATTTCAAATGCTTTAGCTTGCCAATATTTTTTCTTGTTAGTAAAGCCTACTCCAGTAGTGCAAAGTATGATGTATCTGAAATATCTTCTGGAAAAGAGTCAAATGCTATTAGTTTTAAGAAATGATGAGTGTCTACAGTAGTTTCAAATACAATAATAATACAACTTCGAAATTGAACTCAAGTGACAGTGCGATAATTATAAGCTCTAGGTTTGCTGCAAGCTTTCTTGGAATCAGCGGACTAGGTTCTGCTTTCACGATTTGCACATGTATGTCTGTGTTGAAATAATTTGTCTTTGTCAAGGTGGCATATTCTAATCTTATAAGCAAATTTTTTAATAGGAAATCAATTTCACATAACAAGCATCTCTAGTCATGAAATCTTAATAAAATAGAAACCTGAAATCTTCAAATGAAAAAAGTAACTGCGCCGTAAGTAAAATCTGATATGTTTCAAACTAAATAACGAATTAATTTTTCAAAACATTTTCTAATCTTAATATGGACAAAAGTCTGTTTTGATAAGACTTGTAATTTGGTTTAAGATTTCTGTAATTAAAGACTGTGTAAAGTCTATGGTATGCATTGGGATTTAACTTCTAAAGTCTACTTAAATTTGATGCATGCTTACCACCATACTATTAGGTCTGTTGTCAAAATACATGTATTCATCCTTGAAAGCAAAAATATATCCTTGAAAACTGAAAATACAATTTGCAATTGCATTTGATTCTTTAGTTTGACTTGAACTGATCATTTGTCTACATGTTAATTTTTAGTTGGCGGTGTTGATAAAGATGAAGTTGTTTGTCACACTATGTTTTCATGACTAAGATGCATAAGGAAAAAAAAAAGGATTATAAGTAACAAATGTGGTATGTCAATGTAGCATAGGAATAAATAAGAATTATGTCTGAATTACTGTTTTATCAATCAGCCAAAAGCTGTATTTATGATTTAGGTTAAGCTTGGAGTGTTCTGCTATGAAGAAGATCAGCTCAAAGCTGAACGGGTACAAGAGAAATTATTGAAGCACTGCTCTTATGTTAAGATCTATGTGCCTCCAGCTGGTGTTTGTAAAGTTGAAGCCTGCTGTGATTTCATTGATACATGTCATATTGTTCTTTGGTTGGCTACACCCAAGTCATGCTCTGATCAATATATGGAAGCATACAAAAGATTTTCTCAGCATGAAGCAATTGTATCTAAAGCAAAATTGTTTGTACCTCTGTTGCCTCAAGAAAATCTTAAACTTCGGTTGCCAAGATCATTGCAAGCTGTTACACCACTCAAAGAAGATGACAAGTTTGACAAAAGTGTAGAAACAACACTGAAATGGTTTCAAAAAAAGAACTCTAATCTGGTTGTTGAGAACGCTATCACTGAACCTCATGATGCAAACTATGAAGAGCAACAAAAAGTCACAAATTACACTATTAACATTAATGCTTCAGTCAAGAATATTCAGGTAAACTCTATTTTTTGCAACCATTCTGCAGCTATGGATGTCTAGATTTCTTAGCTGTTGCATTTTAATGCCAGATGCATGAGATGAAACATAATTAATGCTTGAAAATGTTAAAACTTTCATCTTTTGTTCATGTTGCCTTCAATGTATATTGCTCAATATTCATAAAGAACTAAGTATTGTAATTGTTAAGTGGTCACTGCAAATGGCAGATTGCTCAGCCATTATTAGTGTTGGTGGCAAGTGGTAATAGTGAAACTTATTTTGCAAAATTGATTTCATCAATGGTTGTTCATCTTCAGTGTTCAAATTACTTATATGTACTGTTGTGTACAGTGCTTTTACAGTTATATCTTAGATCTGCACTCTGTAGTGCTTGATGTCCTAGATCTTTATACTTGGACACTGGCCCAACAGTGTGGCCAATACAAGGCTCACTGCCTAAAGCAACTTTTTTGCAAACATGATAATTTAAGAAAATTTTTAGTACGTTTTGTAACTGATTAGGCTGTAAATTATATGGGTCATGGAAAACTGTATTACAAAAACAATACTAATGCAAGTTAAGCTATGGTGGAACATTGCAAAAGTGTGATTTGTCAGAAAGCAAATTGGTATGAGCACTATAATCAATGAACAGCTGGGTTTGTCATTAACTAAACTTGAAAAATTGAGCAAAGAAGATGTACATACCTGTCTAAGAGTTTTGTTTAGTATGGTTTTTTTGGTAATGGTAAATGACTCAAAAGAAATATCAGTTGGTGCTTTAGGCAAACAGATCTTTTCATTCAAATTTTAATGAAGCAAAGCAAGTCTGCAATATTGGTTAAGTTTCCACTGATTTGTTTAATGTTACAAGAGCATTGCTAGTGTGGCATTATTAAAACTGCAATGGGGTGATGTGTAGATGAAACCATGATTGTGTTAAGCATGTGCTTATGTTACCTTAGGATGGCTCAAATTTGTTTCCTACTTGAGATTTGTTTACTTTTTATTTATGTGTGATTAACTTTTGTCATGCCAGTTAGTCAAAGTTTTCTTATCAAGTTCTTCTACAACAAAGATTTTGTCTGACTAAGTTAAACCACTCTGTTTTACTATTTTGCCTTGTCCCTAACATTTTACTGCAAGTTCTCAAATTGTGCAAGTGCTTTTAAAACTAATAATTATAAAATGAATGCAGTACAGCTCTACACTACTATACTTCACAAGTGCTTAACTGATTTACATTTGCATCATGTTAGTTAGTTCCATGAAAGCCACCCATTGCTTTTAAACTATTATAGAAAAACCATTCATTGTTGTCACTGCCGATGTTTGATAATGCATTCATGCCACATGATGTCATTATGTTTTCACAACAAAAATAGGTTAAGAGTGTCTTCTTTGAAGTTTAATTAAATTGTCATTTCTCACTCAATCTGTGCTTCACACATTTTGCTGTCTTAAAGAGAAACATTGGACTGTGTGACTTAAACCTTAGAATATATATTTCAGTTAGTCAATTCAAATGTTTCAATTCTAATAAAATGACTGGATTGTATATGCAATTAACCACTATCTGATTAACTGGAGTATATTAGAGAAGATAGACAAGGGTTTTAGATTTAAAACCCTTCGGTGATAAAATAGATTAGCGATTAGCCACATTTGCCTACATCCGTCACAGTCTGTACTAAAGTTTTGAGCATTCAAACATGACAGCTTTTCATGAACCCCCTGAGTCTACCTGATTTTTCTAAATTTTTTTGCCAATATTGTCGTCACTTGGCTTTGAAGGTACATATATACCATGAGAACTTAGTTTTGTCAATTTGGGGTGTATCTTTTCAGATAGGAAATGAGCAAGCTGAGTTTGTCAATAACTCGTCTGCCAGTGCCAGCAAACCAAGCCCATGTTATGAAGCTACAGCAAGTAAGGTAAGCAGTTGCAAACATGATATGTTTAAATACATTTCAGTTTGTCTTGAGGAGACAGTAGCTGCAAGCTTAACAATTTGGATTGTTTTGTGTAAATTTTGTTTTGAGACATGGAACAGTGAACAAGCATGCATCTTTTTGCACAATTGCATTTTTCTGTCAATCTGTAACTTTGCACATCAGTGGAATGTGTGTAATTTTTTTTTCAAAACACGTATTTTTACCTTAATACATTTCTTTTTGTGTAAAGCAATAACTTTGAGTCAGCAATGCTTCTGGGGTCCTATTCATAATTTGTATTATGCAGTATGAAATAATGATAATGATGTGGTTTGGTATTACAGCACAATGCCTACTACACCCCAACTTGTTACTGACAGCTGGTTTTGTGGATTGTAAGTTGAACACATATTTGGCAACAACAAATGGCTGTAGCTGCAGTAAATGAACATATTTCTGTGAAACAAGCACAACCACGTGCTTGCACTTGCAGTACTTTCAGCAAGATTATTAAGATATTTACTTTGCATTTTATTATTCCTCTTTCTAAATGTCAAAATTTCAGTGAAAACCACCTATTGTCAATTAAGCACGAGGAACAACTCATAATTTGCTGTTTTAATTGGCTGGAAATTTGCTTTCAGGGTACATTGAGGGAGTAGGTCAAACGTTTTTTCCTTATTAAAAATGTAACTCCCTGTGTTGACTTGTATGTTTGATGATGTTTCAGCAGTTTTCATCATGCCACTTAAATTCTACAGCACTTTTCTTTAAGCAAGGCAGGCGTTATGTTAAGGTTTGTGTTTTTGCAATGTAGCTTGCTGCATAAAGAGTCCCGCTTTCCTCTATTTCTTTGGTTAGGCAAAAATTGGAGTTTTTGCAATATGGGCTAAACCGGTACTTCTTACCTTTTTCAGTTTTGTTCACCCTTGCAAGTGATTGCTGCATGTCCATTCACCCTATGGTGAACCCTGGATTGATGACAATGATAATGATGTGACAATGATAACTATATACTGTACAATGTATTTAATGATTTTGATTTTTGTATAAAACCCTACCTTTAAGCTAAGCAACTCATTAAGAGACAGCCAAATCTGCCACCAACTGCTAAGAAATGCGAGGCTACGAAAGCAACAAATGAAGTCATTCGATCTATTATTACGAGCAACGACACAGAACCTGAAAACTATGGGCTCAGTGACAATCACACTCCAGACCTCTACCACTGCAGACACAATAATAAAACACAAAGAAAAAACAATAGCAAACCACAAATATTTACAACAGAAAGCCGTTTACTAATGACTGCGCTGCTCCTGAACTTCAGTGATTGACTTTTATGACTGTGGATGAATTAATTCCTCCAATGCCACCCTCTAGAACAGGTCAACGCATTTCACTTTTTAGTTTTCAGTAATACCAAACACGTAAATCCTTTCTTTGATGTGGACATAATAGACATGATCACCATTTGTTGCAACACTCATAATGCAATTTCCTTATACTCGGGCATTCAAGCAAATGAACCCAATGATCCCCATAATAGAGACATGTTTTGAAAGATGCTCTTTGAGAAATATATTGCTGAAGGGATCTTATTCTCAATGATAACCATCCTTTTTAAACCAGGTTCTTCAAACTGTGAATCTGATGAAGCTGGAGTGTCCTGATCAATTTCATTTACAAATGTGCGTTTGCTTTCATCACAGCAAAATGTTTTTGTAATCATTTCTTAGACGTTCTGCAGGTGTTACCTGAAATATAAATGCGTATTAGATTTTGGAATAAGTACCAAAGTGGTAACAAATGAGTGTCACAAATAGGCTACTTCTGTACTTTGAGTGGTGGCTTTCACTTGATATTGAGAATGAAACTTCGAAAATATGGCGATTCTAGCAGATAACATTCACACAGGAGTACAGGAAGCTTGTTCAGAGACCAGCAAGATTTTCTTACTCGAGTGAATTAAACATGGCATCTCTGGGTAAACTGTATACCTAACACGTCATAGACGCAGTTAATCGCGCAATATTACGGTTTTTCTGAAATGATAAGTTGATGACTGCTGCGGACGTAAAGTTAAAACGCTTGAAGTTTGCCATTTTATTCATGAGTAATGATATGTGTTGGATAAAAACTAAGATAAATGCACGTTACCAGAGGATTAAAAAAACTAGGAACAATTCTTTTTCCTCTTCTTTCACCAGAGGATTGAAAAAACTAGGAACAATTCTTTTTCCTCTTCTTTCATTCAGTCTAGTAAACTAAAACACTAAATAGGTTTGACAACTAACATATTTAACTGTCAACTTTCACATGATGTTGAATAGTAGCTGTAGTGTTAATGATGTTTGAAGCTTTCACTTCTGTGCCAAGTTTGAGTACACAGCTTTCGGTGATCATGTGTAGGGTGAGAGCAACAAGCAATGCTAACAGAGATATAATACAGCGAAAATTATAAAAGAGAATAAGAAACAAATAAAAAACATGCTTTTAGTTCCCCTGATTGTTGTACTACCAGTGATAGTTTTGCCCAGTGTCACTGAAGGTTGCAATGTCTTGACAAAACATTACTGTAGGTGTTGCACTTCTGAAGCGTAGAATCTACCCATAATATGGAAACCGCAGCGTTGAGTGTTGCTGCTAGATTAAAAGCATTGATTTGCATATACTCCATGGTTATTTCAGCGACTGTTATCTATTGTGACTGCTGCGCGTAGAATTATCATGTCCACTGCTTGCTGTTGCAAATAAACATGCACTAAAAGTACTGAGATGGAGTTGCTTTTTCGCCATTGTAGCATCGAGCGAACGAGCTCCAGAGCACGACGTCGTCGTTCTACGACTTGCCACCTCAACAAACGCAGTCTACGCAGTGGTCGCTCGAAAGAGAACACGAATCGGAATTTCTGCGCCGCTTCGAGTCGATAGTAGCGATTGGCAAAGTAAGCCACTCTTTGGCAGAGAAAGTGTTGCGATGCTCGCGCTCAAGCTGTTGAAACACTCTTTGCCGTGACGTGAGACTGGATACCATTGAATCGTAAAGTACTGTTTCTGTGCGACATTGTGGCGTGATTGACGAGGCTTGTCTTTTGCATGGCCCAAGTCATTGTTGAGTTGCGACGTATGCGTGCTACGTACTACCTCTTACATCGCAGTGGTGCTCAATTTTTTCACGTGTCGTCTCCACGGTTGTGCGTAGAGGCGGTTGCTGCTCACTGTATAGTACTGTTTGTATTCATGTTAAGCAGCAAAATAGACAAGCGCTTTTCGGATGATTTGCAAAGTAATTCATCTACGTTTCGCTCACAATCAACTCCTAACAATTGGGTAAATAGATGTGATTCTACGTTTTAACACGACCTGCTGAACAGCCGGCGCTGATCTTCAGGTCGTTTTCTGGGCAAACGCACTGTTGGTGTTATAGTTAACGGAACAAGCTTCTTTGGAGAAGTTCAGTGCGTCCTGACTGACGCTGTTTCATCTTTCGACATTGTCACTGTCAGGGTGGATTTGGGGTTGTTTTTGGAGCCCGAAACAAGATGGACACCTGCGAGTACGCCGTAAAGCGGATAAAGTTTCCAAAAAGGTATACCGGTAGTTTATCGACACGTTGATGCTGCAGTTTTAGAATATGCTGCCGACGTCAACCTTGTTGAAACTTGGTATGCAGAAAGAAAGCTCAGTTTCTGCCAAAGTTTCAACAAGTCTCGATACATGCGGTCTGCTCGATGTTTAGGGTTCATCCGCGAAATCAAATTTCATTACACTCGCTCTGCGCTCCCTGTGGAGTGTTGGGAGTAGAGATCGACCGATGTGTCTTTTTTGGGGCCGAATGGCCATTCATGGGCCGATAGCGATAACCGATATTTCCAAAATTTTTAAATCTTGTTTTCTGCTTTAGTATCAAAAGTATAATATATTCTGTGCCTTACCTTTTTTCAAAAACTTCAAAAATCAGGATTTATGAGCTGACATGCTTCAAATTTCAGCAATTTCACTATTTTACTATGATTTTTAATTAATCTAATAAATAATGATGCTTTTGTTTCTGCTGCGACGGCCGATGTGCTTCATACTTCATCTTGTCTGCTTGTTTATGAAAATGCACCTGCCAGCGTTGCTGCAAGGTAACTGTCTTGACTTGGTTCGTTGTGCTTTCTTGCGCAAGTTGTCTGGATGCATTTTGTCAACACCTGAGGCCGAGGTCGATAAAATCGGCCGTTTCGGCCGATTTTATACCGATATACCGATACCGATATATCTATATATCGATGATATATCGATATACCGATACCGATATATCTATATATCGATGATATATCGATATACCGATACCGATATATATATCGGTGAAATATCGGCCCGATGTATCTATCTCTAATTGGGAGTGGTCTGCTGGTGCTATTCTATGCCGTGAGCCAAGCGGCAGTAAATGCTGCACTGATGGCTGCACTAACAGCACCGCGTTTAGAGCTTTCCTTTGCACTCATCTGTTTCCGAGCACAAGGCTGGACCAAGCCGCAAGTGTCCTTTTTCATTTTTACGGTGTGACGCGACCGGGATTCGAACCCAGCCTACCAGCACCTGTGGCTCATGCTCAAGACCACTCAGCCGTTCCTGAGCTCATCATAAAACCTAAAATGTCTACCCAACAATGTCTTTATCAGCATTATTCAATGCCATTTTGCGCATGGGCTCATATAAGTTATTTTCTTTTAGGCATGCTCAGGCGGCGTATTTAAAAAAAAATTCCGTGTCCATTTTTTTTTCAACTAATTCCACGGATGATTTAGATTGTATACTTTTTAGGGAGTGTTAGAATCTAGAAGCGTAGGTTTGTAACAGACTGCGTGGCATGGAAAACTTTAAAATAACTTTCTTGCAAAACACCGCTTACGTTTGTCTGAAAGCACGCACTCGAAAGGGCGTAAATGACCATCAGCCAGGTTTGTTTTCCTTTGAAAGACAAATAAGTTTTGCCACTACATTGTTTTGGGTTGCTGGGATTGATTTTTATTATCACGTGAGTGTATTGAAAAAATTGTTCTTTTATATCTAACCCAGCTCCTTACAGAGACAGGTGTGTGGAGTTACACACCCGCCCACTTAATTAAGGAAAGTTAAATCACAAAACGCACGTATGAGTCAAGGCTCATCAAATGCAACATCAGGAAAACTACGATTTTACAGCATCATCATCACACTACCATGCAGTCAAGGGTACTCTTGAGTCTGGAAAGTACCGAAAAAATCGCTGTTCATCTTCCAAAAGGTCTGCTTTTCGGGTGTTTCTAACAAACTCTCACATGTGCAAATTTGTGTCTTGCACGTAGAGATCATGCACGCCTTCGCGAAGTGCAAGCTTTGGCTAAACTGCATCACCCGTCCATTGTTCGATACTTCAACGCATGGACCGAGGAACCGCCACCTGGTTGGCAGGAGAAGCAAGACTCGGTCCTAATGAAAGACACAAGGCAAGTATCGGTTAGCACGTTTCTATTAACGTCTTGCACTGAAGCGCTGGCGCTGTAAATTTTTCGCAGCCTGAACTGACACAGCCAAACGGTCGTTGTCAACTTCTTTCACGCCCGGCCGCGAACCAGCGAAACAAAGACTTGTATGTTGTTGCAGCGCTTGGACGCAAGCGTCGTGCATCCCCTCAGACCTCACCCCCACCACCAATCAAAACGTCTGCGACGCTGCTGACGTTTCGAGCGAGCAATCGTCTCCAAAGCAACACAAGCAACACGAACAAAACAGCATTAGTATTATCTTCGACCACGGCGGCGGCAGCAGCAGCAACCCAAATGCACGATCTGGCGGTTTTTTCCAATCGGTAATTTTCTCCCAAGGCTTACCGCTTGCTGATCTTTCACCGAAGTTTGCAGAAAACAGCGTGAGAATCATGCGAAGGAATGCATTCTTTACTGCTTCCAGTCATTCTAGATTGAAAGCAAATTCAGCGTCCGGCATTAAGTTATTTTTCACCCCTTCCATTTGCGGATTGCACGAGCGCTGCTTGGTAGGCGCAGCACTTCGAAATATTTCTAAAAGGCATTTTTAAGACGTGAGAATCTGCTTTCTGGAAATTGCGGTCTTTGCATCTTTTCCGACACAGCTGATTTTCTCGCGTTTACGAACAGGAGTCATCCCACAATCCGCCTGAGAGTCTGCGTTCCGACGAAGAGGGATCGACAGAAGACAACAAATGCATGGATTCGGTGGAAGGTAGGGTTGTTTCTGTGAAAGTTTGGTTGGGTCACAGCTGCTAGTGTCTGCTGCGTCATGTTTCCGCTCTCCCATCAGCGCCATTTTCACTCATTTGCGAGCGCAGTCTTCTTTTGCTCGTGGTGCCGCAGCGGCCTGAACCTCTCTTTGCTGAATCGCTGCCTTCTCTCGTTTGTTTCGCTCTGCGCCTCCGCATTACCACGTCGAGTATGACCTGTGGCCTCGGCGGCGAGTCGCTCACAGGCAGCCCTGAAAACTCGCCGGTTCTTTTAAAATCGTCCACATGCAAGGAATGGCATCACGTACACGCAGAGTGGCCGGCTGGCCGCTGTTGTACAAACGAAGAGTGGCCTGGCCAGCTGGCCGCTGTTGTACCCACGAAGACTGGCCGGCTGGCCGCTGTTGTACCCACGGGCGCCGGAAGGATTTTTTCCAGGATATTTGCAAATGGTGAACGAAAGGAATTTTTCCTGGGGGCAACAATGGTGAAATTTCATTTTACCAGCACCAAAACTAAGAGAAAAACATCTTTCTATTAAAACGTTGATAATAATATATCAAATATTAAAATACTGGTGGTCTTGGCCCCCTACTCCTCCTTCCGACGCCCAGGGGTAAGCCTATGAACTTAGTCTTGTGTTGCCTTGACTGTGGCCCTTATTAGCCTTATGACGCTCGCCGCTTTCGTAACAATCGGATGATCGCCGAGTGCGTGGTATCGCTGCGTGCGACTTGTCTTGAGCGTTCAACGAATTGAAGAGTCGTCAGCGCCCACCGACGCGGCGAAGATTCCCGAATGTACTGTTGTTGAAAAACGACGTCTGATTTTGCGCGCCAAATTATAGCTTGATCGTCACGTGCATTAGTAGTCCGAAATGCAAACGGCTTGTATTGTTTTTCACTTGCGCCGGTTTGTAGTGATCGCCATTGCCATCGTGGAGCAACTGGTGCAGAACATGAACAACGATCAAGTTAGGGCTCCGGCTGTGAGTGACGCGCGCTGGTGCGCCGTTACAGTGCGCTCGCTCGCGGCGCGAACAAAGTCTTGGTGTTGGAGTAATTCGTTCGAAACGCTGCTACGCAGAGACCAGTTCGTCGAAACAGAAGGGTGTCGACTCTGGCAAGCCGGCAGGTGGCGCTGGTGACGCGCATGAACCTGCCCGTCAACGAACAGGACGCGACGAGTCACCAGCGGGATCGCGAGAATTTGTGTACCTGTACATTCAGACAGAATTGTGCAGGAAAGAGAGTCTGCGCGAGTGGCTTGCGACACACACGGCGAACAGGGAAAGGCTGGAGTGCATTGAAATCTTCAAACAGGTGCTGATGCAATTTTTTGGGGCAGTCGTCGAACTTGGGCGTTGTGGTTCGGTAGCAGCAGTACAGTTTTGATCCGGTTAAAAGGGGTGGTTTCGGATTAACCTCCTTTCCAGGGTTCCTACGCAGTCTTGAAAAGTATGGAAAACAATTTTGTGTCTGTTAGTATGCAAAAAAAAAGAAATTCCAGACTTGATCTTTTGACGTAGATTTTTATAATATTTATTCAAGATATGATATAATTTTACTTCTATCGCGTTAGATATTATAGTGCCTGCATTTTACCTGGGTGGGTCATACGGAAATGTTAGGTCTGGAAAAAGTCTTGAAAATGTGTGGAAAAGGTCTTGACAAAGTATGGAAATTTATTTTCAAAACTGCGGAGGAACCCTGTCTTTCTGACATGACTAGCTTTACTCCATTGCTCCATCTTGCTCGATTAAGGATGTCTTCCTTCCTGCAACCCAATCCCACTAATCTTACCTTCTACGTGCTTCCTCTGTGTCTTCCATGGTCGCCCCCGTTTTCTCTGACCCTTCACCTTGAAACTCAGCGCCTTTTTTGAAGCATCTTCTTCAAAACACGTCTGTGCCATCTCACCCTACTAGCTTGTGACAGATTTTCCACTGCCACAATTGTTTCGATTCAAAATAACTGTGAACTCTGTCAAAAGGGTTTATTAACGTTCGACGCGCTGTGTCCCTGTTCTTGCCTTTTAAGTAATGTGATGTTTGACCAGCCTTGTGTGCAACGGTTTGTTTCAGAAACCTGCTGTTGCCACAAGATGCAAATGCAACAAGATTTCGTGCCTTTTGCAGATCGTCAGTGCGGTAGTTTATATCCATCAACAAGGCTATATTCACCGGGACTTGAAACCATCGAACGTTTTGTTCTCGCTCAACGGCAAAGTCAAGGTTAGCGATTTTGGTCTCGTCACAAGGGCGCACGTCACGCGTGATGACGTTGCGGCGCTCGACCGGGACGGAGCTACTTCGCGACGCACGAAGGATAGGGGAACACCGGAGTACATGGCTCCGGAGCAGGTGAGCTTGTTGGTTTGAACCTTGGAAAATGTGCTGTAAATCACTTGTTCCCACGTGACCGCCATCGATTGTGTCGTATCTTCTGTCAGTGCGAAACGCTGTCTTTCCTATCAGAGACACCCCTTTTAGCCGAAAATCCTGTGGCAAGTTAAAGTTACTAAGGTATTAATCGTGAGGTATTTCGAGCCTCCTGGGGTTGAGGCCCGCGCGACCCTCCCCAGAGAAAAACGGTGTATGAAAATGAAGTTCAAGCCAGATGTTTGTAAATATCGCTGTTATGTTGGTGATAGCCATTTTTGCCCGTAACATTAGACTCTACCATAAGGTTGCCAGTTTGGCTTTTTTTGAGACCGAATTTGTCATTTTTTTTTTTTGAAAAAAGACCAAATGCAATTTTTTTGACCTTTGTAGCCAATTAGATATTTTATGTCGATTTGGCAGATTTAAAGATGATTTTGGCAGATTTCTGGCCACTGGTGGATTTCTAGACATGATTTTTGGACGCAGAATGATAAATTTTTATTGGAAACTTTGAACGAGAATTCATAATTTGTTTTGTTGCTTCGTACTTTTAGGTTTGCAGTTTGAGGTTACTCTTCAGAAAGACCAACACTTCCGAGAAGTTAATTAATCGAGTGACTTTTATTCTTTTTATGTACAAAATATTTATCTATGGCCTTTTAGCGCGTTAGGGTGTGTTAAAGTTGTCGTTGTGTATCTATCGTGTATTTGGCCTTTTTTGGTTGCTGTTTGACTTTCATGAAGGGTTGATCTGGCCATTTTTGCTTATGACTACCACCTGGCGGCCCTGCCCTGCAACAGCCAACTGCGACGCGTTGTGTAGCAGTTTCTCAAGTTATGAGTTTTTGAAACTTGACGTTTAGAGGGAAAACCCAAACCCCAACTACAACGAAAAGGTTGACATCTTCGCGCTGGGTCTGATCCTGTTCGAACTGTCCCACACGTTTGGCACTCAGATGGAAAGAGCAAAGCTTTTAATGGATGCAAGGCAGTCGATGTTTCCCGAGACATTTCGCACGAAGTATCCACGCGAGGTAAGCTGCTAATCTCTTTGAACGAACGGGTTATCTCACCGTCCGGAACAGGCGAGATGATAGTGACACTATACCATGAAGTTATGGCGAGAAGATTAGGTGCTCTTCAACAGCTTAACTTTTGGTGCACTGTGCGGTTAAACCAAATCATCTTCATATGCAGAGTGCTTTTAAGAGGCAATGCTTTTTCGGTTGTTGTACCAGGACGCCTAGCATGGACGTCCAGAAGGATCTCTCCAGGGCGAGGGTAATAGTGGATTTTTTCAGGGGTAGGCAAAGAGATTTTCCAGGTGGGGACAAAAGTGGTGAAACTTCATTTTACCCACTCGAAACTAAGATAATGACGTTTTTTGCTAAGAGGTTAAAATAAAAATGTCAAATTTATAAACCCAGGTTGGGCCTTGGCCTCCCCCTCCATCACCCAAGACGCCTAGTTTTCTTTTTAACCCTTTTCGTCCCGCCTCAGCCACTTTTCTGTCCAAGTTTGCAACACCGTAACTCGCCAGCCGATTGAGCTAGCGAGCTGTTCAGACCCTCTGCGGATTCGGTAAGTCTTCTCGATCACCCAAAATTATGGCTAAAAAAACATTTTTTGACACAAATAAGAAAGTTACACAAAAGATGCTTTGACATTTCAGGCCACACTTAGGCCAACCTAAACTCGGCAGCATATTGAGCAAGAGAGCTATTCAAACCCTCTAAAGCAGTGTTTCCCAACCTTTCAAAGACACGGATTTTTTTCGGACCAATATAAATCTTCGCGGACTCAAGATAGATTAAGACTGCGAGAATAATATAAACACTATGTTGTGTTTTGGTTGAAGTGGGTTTGGGTGCTTAAAATAGTTACAGTGTTGAAAAAAAGCTTCATAACAGTATGTAGTTGGAAAAAGCAAAGGAGTTTTTGTTGCCTGCCGACACAGACCAGAGATATTTGGTTCCATTGACTGGACATTAACTCGGAATTGGGTCAGATACTCCACAGCTGTCGACTTTGCAACTCAGTCAGCTGTTCAACGATGCAATCCACTTCACAATGAAGCCTTATCTCTTGAACCTCAAAACCAGTTAAATGTTTTAATGTAATTGTGAAAAGGGACACATCTATCCAACTCGAAGAAATGTAGTAAGGCGCTCAAGAAGATTTGACGAACGCAGCGCAAGTCAATTTCTACTCCTGCAAATGCGTTTAATGCCAGAAAAGCAGCTATTTTTCCACTTTCGATTCATTGGATTCACATTTGTATTTTATACCTTTAAACGTGACGATTTCTTGGACACATCTAAAATTATTTTACCTTTTCCTTGTATGGAGATGTTTCGCTGGTTCAAACGTATAAAGAATCACCTAAGAATAGCTGCTTGGCAATCCTCTTGCTGTCTTTGAATCGTTCTGCAAAATTATGCTTCTGTTCTTAA
>JGI24158J21664_10006710_pt1 | contig 15206 bp, 7 predicted proteins | sample Ectturendosymbi3_FD_21664 | JGI IMG/M metagenome (IMG submission 21664) | reverse complement strand
CATTGGAAAGAAAACTTAACACTTTAATCATTTAAGAGAATTTTTATTGAGATTATTAATTCTTGTGGCCCGCGAAGGGTTTCTGAAAGACAAATGTTGCCCACGAGCCAAAATTTTGAGCACCACTGCTGTACGTGCTTATGCACTGCAACACCCGTGAAAGCTTGTAACCACTACGCGTAAAAACGTTTGCAATGTTAACGACGAAGTTCAGTTTCGGTGAGCAATAACGTCGTTTGCTGAAAGCGCGAGTGCGATTCCTCGAAACTTCACCAAAATGTTAACTCTATTCACTTTCATTGAAAGCGAGGTAAGTAAGAGTAACAGGAAACAGCAGCGCTCTTGTGCCGTGGTTTAAACCGGGATTGAATAGCTGTGCTCATGCACACCGTGTAGTGGCAAAGAACTTGGTTATTATTGATTTAGTGGCTAGACTTAGCTATTATTCCTTAGGTCGTGTTCCCTACCTTTTACGATGTAAAGATAAGAAACGTGGAACAAAACTTAAGCTATACCACTAAACTATAGGTCGGGAATTACCAACGTATGTAACTTACGCACGACTCCAGCTGGCCATATCGCGATTGCGTCACTACTCTCTGATCAGATGATTTCGCGCACATATGGCAATACTTTAACAACGGACCAGCGATTTTAAGTGAAAGCATACAAAGAGAGAGAGAGAGAGAGAGAGAGTTTATTGGCACAAACATTAAACAATTTCATGCAAAAATCAAATTAAGGCGCTGGGACACCGAAAAAAAACCTGCAAAAGAGGTTGTGTCGTCGGGCGCCCCTCGAAAGTTTCATAAATTTCTATCGTGGTTTAAAGTTGATACAAAGCAAAGTTCGCCCGCGAAACGACGCTCTTTGATGCAACTCCCAGGTGCTCCGTAGAAACGAACGCGTGAAGCAATGCGAAGAGCGCCGGTTGGAACAAATCGCGGTCCGAGTTCAACTCGAGCGACTCGACGACAGGCGGAGTCCGCAAATGGAATGGTTGGTTTTTTACCTCCTAAAACTAAAATATGCTTTTTTGACGTTTGTCGCGAACGTTTACGCAAACTTCGCCAGCACTACGTAGACAAAGGGCGGCTTTTCAAAGTTTTTAATCTGATTTTCGGTATGATTCGCGCCCTGGCGCCAAAAAAGACGACTAGTATGATCAAGCAACGATCTAATAATCGGAGTTGTTGAGTAAACTACGATCTAATAATCGCAGTTGTTGATCAGAGTATAGGCCAGTAATTGTGTTTGTTGAATCGAGGTTGTTTTACTTGCCGAGCGCTTATAAGAAAGTGTTTTAAAACGCTAACGTTATTATCACTGCAGTCAGCTGAAGACGATGACTGGCGAGTGGCATCGGGAAATGTTGATGAAAAGAAGCAGTCAGCCCTACGACGTGTCCCGCCACCTCTACAGGCGAATATCGTCCGACCTGACCAGCACAGCGAGCAGGAAACATTCGGACTCGCAAGCGTCGACCACGTCGCTGCGTCAAAACGACGACGCGTGCCAGAGGTCGTTGAGCGAAGACCCGCAGTACCACCAGAGCAAGTTGCAAGACGTGCACACCTGGGTGCAGAACCACATCAAGTACAGCAACCACCGTTCCAACGGATTGCGGTATAGTGACGAGGAGGTTAAAAACGGAACGGAATCGGATCAAGAGCGATGAAGGATGGACACCTCCAATCACTGCTGAGAAGAGGCGCGCCGGGTTGTCACGGGACAATTTTAGCGAATTGCTGCTTCGTTTCACCCACACCGCTCATTGGACGAAAGCCACGTGAGGTCCGCGACCACGGCGAGTCAAAATCCGCGCTTTCCCCATCGACCCTCACAAAAGCACACGCCGCGTTTCAACCGAATTACCGAAAAGCTATTTTTTTGTTGTGGCCGCTGCAGTGGCGACTGAAAAAATCTCCGTAACAGGAAAAAGCGCTGGAGTGCGACCGCGCGCGCTCACGCCCGCCATTCGTCAACGACCTTCAACTACGAAACATGTTTTGCGGACAGCAGCGCGCGCGCACGGTCAGGCTCAACCGTGTCACGGTCCCGGGCATGTTTGCAAATTGGAGAGACCCTTTCTTTTGTCGAGTGCAAGTTAAGGGCAAGCGTGCACGCTTCGCGAATGCTCGTTAACGTTGCAGCTTTCAATTACGACCGAGGTTGAGTTCTAGTCCACGAAAATACCCCTTGGTCTAGTCCAAGAAAATACCCCTAAGATCGCAACCGCGCCAAACTAATTGGTGGGGCGGTGCTTCCTGACTGTCCTCAAGAAAAAGTAAGAACGATAATTGAGCAGAGAAACCAAGCAAAGTCACAATATCATTGCATAGCTGTAAAAGTTAAAAAACAACCGCCATGCCTGTTACAGTCGCTGCGTACAAAAACGGTTGGCAGGTTCACCCAAAGCGTGGAAGAGGTCGCTTGAGTGTCCACATCACTTATGCAGTTGTCGCAACATGCGTTTAAACCAGGATCTCAAACACGCGGCCCTCAGGCCACATTTGGCCCGCGACGACATTTTGTGCGGCCCGCGATGCTTTATGGGAGTTTTCAAATAATCAACATTGAAGTTATTTGGTTTGTTCACCGGTGTTCAAAAGTGCGCGACCAGCGAGTAAACAAACTTTCAAACGAACGTAGAAATGATTTGCCTGCAACTCACGATACCTTTTGCTAGAAACAAGATGTAAAAGCTGCATCTAGCAACGTTCAGGTACAGCTGTTGTTGCGTCAGTGTCATAATGCGACCCTCGAGTTACTTTGAAAGTCCTCATTTGGCCCTCGGAGCAATTTGAGTTCGATACCCCTGATTTGAACGAAAATCAATTAGTTTCTTTCGGTAAGACTGGCGGCGACCTGCGCTGCTCCTACTGTCATCAGCAAACAAAAAAAGTCAATCAAAGTTGAAAAAAAAACAAAAAAAAGGAGCAGCAACATCTGAAAATAGCGCCTGGTACATCAGGAAAGGAAATCTTAATTGTTTCAATTTACGCGAGTTCCACGTCAGCAATCTGTTATCGATTCTAATTTTTTATTAGAAATGCAACTGTGAAGCAAATGGTTCATGTTGAACTCTGTCGAGAAACGTTGTAATATTCTTACGTTGTGACTGGCGCGTTCGCACTGGCCTCGTTATGAACTTCTTGTTTTTGGGATGTCCTGTGTTTTCTAGCAAGCGCATCCCCCTGGCCAGCAGCAAACAACCGCTTGATCGTTTGTTTCGAACCGGAACTTGTTGCTGACAATGCTTACCAAATTTAGATTGCAGGCATTCGACTGCTGTAGACACGACGTGACTCAACGTTGTCAGAGGATTGCAGATAAAAACTGTTGCCTAAACTTTTGCAGCTCGGTGTGACTCAGAACGATTTCATCGTTTGTTCGCGTTCCTCCGGTGCTGACATTGCAATCTGACTTTGCAAGACGTCGTCGGTATTTCGCCATGTCTCCTGAACCTCGCGCGTGCCACACCGCCGCGTGCATGTTCGTCAATTATCACGCCGAAAGTGCGATTTCGTTGCGCAGCTGTTTTTGTCCTGTGCACGTGTCGAACCAAAGCAAGCACCGCAACTGTGTACAGCGATTGAACGCACGTCGCTCTCAATAATACATCATTTCGTTATCGCCGTGTTGCGACTCACCGTTTCAATTGGCCGATCATCGAGACTCGCGCCGATTCCTGATTTCTCACGTATCCTGACCGGACGCTGTGGAAAATAAGAAAAAGGAACGTTACAATAACTAGTTCCTGCTTCAGTAACTTCATGCTCGCCAGTGGACGACCGAACAAAACGCTTATACCACTCTTTTTACAGAGCTCAGAGAAACGATACGTTGCGAGTCAAAACAGGTTTAAGCGGTAACTGCAACACGCCAAAGATATTTCCTGCCCCGAAACGCTGCAGCAGGTGGTGGTGCTTACTGCGAGTCATGGGCGTCGGAAGGGGGGAGGACAAGGGGGGGGCTTGGGTTCTCCCTGGATTTGAAAATTTGACATTTTCCTATTAAAATTTTAGCAAAAAAAGGTTGTTTTTCTTGTTTCGAGTGGGTAAATTAAATTTTATCACTTTTGACCCCCCTTGGAAAAATCCGCTATTGCCCCTCCCACTGGAAAAAATCCTTCCGACGAGTGACTCTGAGCCGCCCCGGGTCGGTAATGGTAAAAAAAGGTCTGACGTTTCGAAGATGTCGCGATACTGTGACGTGAACATTTCAACTCCTGCTAATTGCCGAGACAGGTCTCGACATCGTGCGCACAATAAACAGTCACAGTGGGGGGGACTCGTTCTAGCAAAGATGAACACAGCTAACACCTGCTGCACTGGGTGTTTTCAAGTATACAGCCGAACATGTTAGTGGTGCTCGATCGCGCAAAACGAATAAAACTTAAAGCGAGCAGTAAAACTGAGTAAAACGTACTTTCTTTATTTGATTATTTACCCAAAAATCGTAGAGCTCGGACAGGTTGTGTGAGAAAACTTAAATGAGATGTTCTGCGATGACCAACGCATTGTAGCTGATAAATCCTAAGCTGCGTAAATCTATAAAATTCTTCCTGTTGGAATAGCATCAGGTAAAAAGCGCGTACAGAGTGTGCGTGTACTGGCCTTTTCAGTGCAGTAGTATCCCAGTAAGCCAATAAAGTTAAACAAGCAAAACATTATATCGCAATTTTCCGAAACACATCGTCAAAATATTGTAGTATCAGACCTTGTAGGGAATTTTCTCAAAGGCAAAAGGCAATAGCAACAAGGGCGTAACGAGGTTAGGTGGCGACCGGGGCAAGAAACAAGTTGGGTACCCCGTTTTCGAACCTGAGCTCTTTCGGAAGCAAATTTACTGTATTGAAGAAAGTGCTTGTGACATTGTTGGGACTTTTCGGTGCCCCCCGTCGTTACACCGAGTAAACAGAAATAACCTAAACAGCGAATCAATCACACTGCCGCACTACGGTTGCACCCTCGAGCACAGTCTCTAACTTCAGCAACGACCAACGAAGCGGAAGTTTCGCCATGAAACATATCAGGCAAACGCAACAGACATGGAACGATCACATGCGACGTGCGGCCAGGCTTCGCTCACCACCACTCGACAGCTTTCTCCGGAGAGCGAAACATCTGCGGTCGACTTTGCAGGACTCCGTGCATTGCTGGAAGAGACTCAAGCGCGGTACCTGCACACAACGATTCATGCTCGAGCTGAAAAGAAATTTCTTCCTCAGACACTAAAGTTTTACCGCAGCGAGGCATGTTCGCTTTCCAAAAAAAACGAAAAAACTTGCGCTCTGAACCATTAGAACATTTTACTGCACCACGAGACTTTATCACGAAAGAGTTGTCTGTTTTTGCGTCTTGTACCAAGTTATGGACCCGTTAGCTGATGATTAGGGCAACCTGAATAAGAGGGAAGTAAGTGCCAGAAGTTTTGCATAAAGCGTCGAGTGCTAGGGCGATTTCACACGACACGGATAATGGCAAGATCCGGCTTACGGCTGACATTCCGGCGCTTTCACTGTTCGGTGCGGCAAATACGATTACATTCGCACTGAACTCACTTGGTGCGGTTGTTTAACAGCTGTAAAGCACCTAGCTGAATGTTGGTCTCGTGTTAATCGTGTTAATGAACAGTGAATTCACAACTGTACCTGGGATGTTCAGTTAATTCTGGAAATTTGCTGTATACTCATGGTAAGATCAAAGTGACTTAAGAGCTCGTATCTTGTTATCAGAGCATAGGCTTTGCGTAGGTAAACCTCAGCAGTGTCAGCTTACTGCACTAGGACCTCAGGCAGCCTACACAGTTTTTAGAGTTAAACTCTATAAACATTAAATAAAACATTTTCAATATGCCGCGTAAATACAGTAAAAGGTTGTCTGCACAAAGCAGTCGCAGCAAACTTATCTAAAACCAGGGCCTTTTCAAGGCATTTTTGGACCCGATTCGGGTCCCTAGAATTTCAAATCGGGTACCTAGAATCAGAGAAAATTATTATCGGGTCCCTAAAATCGGAGAAAATCGGGTTCCTAGAATCAGAGAAATCGGGTCCCTACAGATCCATACCGGGTACCTAACATTTTCCTTTAAAAAAAACCTGCTAACACCATCAGGAACCAATTGCAGCAGCTTTTCCCACGCAGTGCACAGTACTTACCGACTGACTGGGACACCGACTGCACAAGCAGCCCAGGCTGCAATACATTTACTTTCATTGCAAAAGCGCACCAAACAAGACCAAACCAGTCTGCCGGTTTCTTTGACTACAATGAAGAACATACTCCTCCCGGCGCGACTATCTGGCCTCTGCAAACCGTACGGCAGCCGGGCAAACCGATATTGAGTAAATCGTTAACCGCAAGAAAGCAGAAACTGCCATCAGCACCGAAACAGATGCTGCGTCAAAAATGAGAACTTCAGCCTTACGCGACGTAAGCCGGCTTCTGTGTGAAATCACCGTTAATGTGACGTAAGCGGCGAAACTGAGTAAGGCCGCCCGAACTCGCGCACTTATTGCGAAAATTGCGAGGAACCGAAAACTAATCTTTGTTTTCGAAAACTGAAAGTTGGCGAAAGTTTTGGTATTGTAATTCTTCCCAAAGCCAGGCTTTCGATGTGCTCTCTAGCGCCATCTAGTCTCGGGAACGTGTTCGTGAATAAAAAGTACAAAAATGCATAGAAATCGAAAAAAGGGTTCATCACATATTTGTTCAGCATCAGTTGCAAAGAGCGTATCGCAAGGGTAAAGTCCAGGTTACAGATCGAGGTTTTCGTTCGATCAAACGCTGTTTTGAATACGCTCATACATAGTTTCTCCCGAATCAATGTCGATCATCCAGCTCTGTTCGCGTCTTTTTCGCTCCGCACGAAACAAAGATGGCGAAAGCAGCAAAAACACGCCTGCTTGCCGACTGCATGTTTGCAATAACGAAACCTGGCGCGATTTCACACTTCCATGAAGAAATTTTGAGAGACGAAGCAGCTGCGCTTCCCGCACCAACACAACGCAGAAAATCAGTTGACCGCAGCGCCACACTCCAGTGATCAGATAGAAAATAGATGTCATGGATGGTGCCAGTGACACTTAATAACCTGGCACTTAATAACCTCGGCGTCTGCTGGCCAAAGGATACCCTGCTGCAGGTAAGGTTGCCATCCGTGACATTAAACGAAACTCTCTGCAGGTACGGGTGTTATGGATCAGGCTTTGAAACGGACCAAGCCCGAAAGCAGAAGCCGGAACCCGGCCCGATCCTGACATTTATTTTTAAAACCCGATTTTAGCCCGAAAGCCAAATTTACCGAGTGAGTCAAGATATGCGCAACTGCCGGGTATTGGTGGCGTAGCAAAGTAAACATGACTAATAAATCATAATTAATCAGTTTTATTGAAGATTTCAGCTTCTCGATTGCTTCAACAGTAACTGGCAACAAAAGTGTCCGTCGTTGCGAAAACATTTCGAATCGGACCCGAAATCGGCCAGAAACATTTTGACAAACTAGCCCGCACCCGGCGCGACCCAAAAAGCCCTGCCCAACTTACAACCCTGGTAGGAATGACACGCGAAAAAGCTAGAAACGTTTCCTCACACTGCAGCAATCATAGCACTTGTCTTCAACCAAATCCCATAACGGTCAAGGCCGGTGCGGTCGTCTCAAACTCTTGACCTGTTATACAGTGTCTCAATGCTAGCTTTAATATGATTTCTATTTTCTTTTCCTTTTTTCAACACGGGTTCGTGGTGTCCAGACTAAAATGATGGCCCCATAAAGATCCCGACCAAAATGATTCGCCTATCTTTTCCAATGCGAATTGGGGTTTTGGTTTAACAGCACTTCCAGCCAAAGTTACCATTCCTCCCGTGTATTGCCACACACACACACACAAATCGTGCTTAAAACTTTCGTGTAATTTGTATAGTTGCGGTCTGAGCTTTCGCGACTTTGATTTTTCAAGCCGTGCTGACAGGCTAGGAAGCATTTTTAGCAGAATTATCATCTTTTCACCAAACGATCTCACAACCAGGCTTACTCATTCAACTCACAACCAGGCATAACCCATCATTCCAGTCACAAGCATAGCCCATGTCTGGTGCAAGTATCGTTTGATAATATAAAGTAAAATCAAAAAAAAATTTTGATGCTAATGGCTAAAATGCAATGTTATGGCACACCAAAACACACAAAAGAACGATTTACTGCAATTGAATCCATGCGGAAGTTTTCATAAACGTAACAGAATTTTTTTAGTTTCGAAGTTAGACCTGGTGTGATTAACTGGCTAAAAATGCAAGGGCAAAAAATGTACCTCATGTCCGGTCGCGCTGGGTGGAGTGTGAGCATGAAATGCAGCTCGCTTATGCTTCTTTGAGCAAAAATTACGAACATTCTGGCAGTTCGCATTGAATAAGTACATCAGTGATGAATCGCAATCACGTGAATGTTCATAAATGTGCGAATGTTGGCCAATACGAAATTTGCAATTGCAATGCATGAAGCAAGAATAGATAAATCGCAGACAGAAGTTAGACCAGCGAAGTGTAATTAACGGAGGCGGCTTAATACAAAAGATTCAGAGCGGAACACCTTTGCTTCGTGAAAACGTTGCTTGGGCTTATCTAGCTCAAATGAATTAGCAAGAGTTTCAAACTTAAAGGTGACGTTTGGCTGGTTACCTCCTGCTTTAAAATTCTGAAAAACAAATCCCACGCCACTTTAGAAAAAAAGGAATCCTGCATTGCCACACGCGACTACACACATATTTTTCTTACGCTCTACCTTCAACGACGTCAATCACTATCAAGGCAGCCAATGAATGAATGCGATTCTGAGCGGCAGCGCGAACTGCAATCGCCCCGCCCATGCTGTGGCCAATCAAAATGACTCGTTCATCAAGGTCCAAGGCTTCCACCACATCACAGACATCGCTGCAAAAGCGAACAACTCTGCATTTTTATCACGCAGACTGCAGCGTAGCAAAATTACTGCAGTATATCATGCTGCTTTGGTGCCCTTATTCGTGTGGTCTAGGCCGCGTTGCCATTTAATCTACCCAGGAAACTCCGAAAAACATGAGACAATGAACAATGAACAAATTAAAAAAGATCTTTTAGAAACACGGCTTCTATTTGCAACGAAAAACAAGAAGTCAACAAGCAGAGTAATTTCAAACGCGAGCTCGTTTTGGTCGTATGGGTCATTGCAACATCCGGGTCATTTTTATTCAAACAACGCAAGCCGCCACACAATTTTTTCTCCAACCTGGCCAATGTGTCTGCGGACAAATCCAGATCATCTTCCGTTTGCGTGTTGCCGTGGCCTCGGAAATCAAGGGCGATGCACTGACAATCGACCGATGACGTTAAATTTTTCTGTAATAACATTGTTTTAAAAAAACGCCATGAGTTGCGAGCGCCCACGGAATCAGCAGAAACGACTTGGTGCAAACTATAGCACCAAATCCAACAAACATTTAAAAGTAACGAATTCTGGAGTACTGTGCCACAAACGCAAGATCAAGCAACCTTAAAACAACGACCTCGTATTGTGCTTTGCCACCAGTACCAAGATCGCGACGCCGCATGCAAAATGTTTGAAACAGTCAGTCAAACAAACCGTTAAAAACTTTCCATATGCCTGACACGCAATTTCGTAATTTTCAGGGGTGTTTTATCAGAAAATAGAAACTGTAGATTACCTATACTTCAACTGCCCATTTTTTGTTGAAAACTCATGAATTTTTCCGGCTTCCATACACAAGTTTCCAGCATTAGGCGTCTATACTTTTCTCAAGAAGACGAATACGTAAGAATACAACGTTTATTGCTTTGTTTACTGATTTTCACTCCTAGACAAAAAAACAAGGTCAAGATATCGTAGACAGTGGGCGTTAAAAAAGCTTAAATAAAAAAGCGTTTGCTTCCGACAGAGAAGCACACCCAAACCACCCTACAATTTTTGTGAACATTCTCAAGAGGTAGAAAGCTGTTTAGGTTTCATACTTTTGGTATACTGACTACTTTGGTTCGCAACATGAGTTATTCTTCGCCACGTTCTTAGCGTTGTGGAAAAGCACCTGTTGTAGACCAAAAAATAAAAAAATAAAATAAAACGTCGTGAAACGTGAAAAAAAGTGACGTCGTGAAAAACAACACGCGTTACTACCCCCCCAAAAAAACAATATGTTAAAAGCACAAGACCTGAATAACTTTTTGCTGGGCACAAAGAGAACATCACAGCAACAGCAGTTGAGTTATCTGCAGAGTTTTCATTAAAACAGGGTTACACGTAAACACATCGTGAAACACTCACGGCAAGCAAAGCCCAGCTCAATCCTGAAAATCCTCCACCATGCAAAAACAAGATCAGCGGACCGCTACTTCCGCATCTGTACAAACTGAACGTATTTTTGCCAACAGCGAGCATTTCATCCTTTTCAAAATAATCCGTCCACGGTTTAACGGAGTAGTCTCGTCGTGACATGGCTGACCTGGATAAGAGTTTTAGCACAGTGGTACAAACAGTTAAGGTGAAGATGTCCAAGTTCTTCCACGAAATTCTCTTCCTTGAAAAATAACACTTCGTAGGCACATTACGGATGCATCCTCCTTAAAACAGGCAAATACTAACACCCTTTTCTTCTGCTTTACAAAGTTTAATATCTTCTGAAACAATGGTTCTTAAGATTTTGCACCTGTCATGCACCACTTACAGAGAAAGTCCAAACCTGCAAGTCCTATGTTAACAATATAAATTTACTATCAACCATACATCACAAAAACTGTTACGCAAATGATTTCCCAAGGAGTTCATAAAACCTTGACATGACGAAATCCATTATAAATAAATATAACACAACTCAGAATTCATTAACTATGTAAAGCAATTGCTTACTACATTATTTCGATCCAGGTTGGGAACCACTGTTTCATGTTGAAACTTTTGCGAGCAATCATAATTTCAAAAAGTTGTCAAAAAAATTTACATTTGAAAAGTGCAAAAGATTCAACATCCTTTAATGTCCAGAAAAACCAGTTTGACTTGCTACGCTCACTCTATTAACACATGGAAATAAAATATGCCGCGCAAACGGCCCATTATCTATGGAAAAGTTTGAGGTCTAATATCAAAAGCATTAGATATTTTCTTATTGTAAAAAAATTAATGGTTGATTAAAAAATGCTTATTTTCACACCAATCTTTTGGAAAGCACCTTCATTAATTTTCCTTGAAAGTGAAGCCGACATTACGTGCAACTCTATTCACTTCCTAAATCACAATATGTACAACGGTTCCCCGTGGCACCAAACAGCAGAATTAGAAGCACTTGAAACATTATGCACAAGTTATGAGTGGAGCAAGCATTTAACAAAGATACGCATGCGGAGCCAAACTACTACTTGTATGAAGCTTATCTAACCGTGCACAACGGCAAACAGACACAATTATATCAACAAAAACAACTCCATCGCTTATTCAAAAGCGTAATCGTCTTTATAAATTCTGGCGCCGGTTACTAAACCCAGGGCACAGACTGCTTATAACACAAAAATGAAACATAGTTCAAAGAATGATAAAGCAACCAAAAAGATTGTTAGGTAGCACCTACAATTGACGGCATTGATCAAACCTTTCTTTTGGAAACTCTTTAATCAAAGTTGCAGAAATTCCAGCAATCTACACCTTCCAACATATTTTTCCACAAGCTCGGTGAGCCGGATACGAAAACCAAAAGAGCCGGGTGTTTCCCCGCCCCAGAAACAGACAATAATAACATGTTTCACAGGACCACTGAAATTTGTTGCGATTGCAAAAAATAACCACTCACGAAGCATATTTCACATTGGCATGGCTTTCTGATACTTAACCCTTGTTGCCAGTTGTGTTCTCTACGTATGTATTCATCTCACTTCTTCATGCTTTTCCTCATGCCTATGTATTTACTTGTTTGGCCGTTCCATGCTATTCCTCGTCAATCCAATGACGCTGTTCCTACGCATTTTACCGTACTGATAACCGTGTCTATTCCTACTTGTTTTGAACGTGCTTCTTTCTTTCTTGCTTCTCTGTTTAGCATGAATTGCTTCTACCTGCTTGTTTGCCGATTGTGTTGGTAGCTGTTTTTAATGCATGAATGAGGCAGGCTACCTTCTTGCAAACGGATGATTTGAGGATTCTGTAATTGTCACCAGAGACAGACCAATATACCGGCTAGGCCGATATCAAGCATAGCCGCCGATATTTGGATTTTTTCGATATATCTGTATCGGCCAAAACGGCCTCTTTAGGTGCTGACAAAACGCTGTTATACATACATTCCTCACGCATGCAGACAGCTTGCGCAAGAAAGCACAACGAACCAAGTCAAGACAATTATCTTGCAGCAACGCTAGCAGGTGTATTTTCATAAACAAGCAGACAAGATGAACCATGGAGCACGCGTCAGCCATCGCAGCCGAAACAAAAACATGACAAGTAATCAGATTAATTGAAAATCGTAGGAAAATATTGAAATTGCTGCAATTCGAAAAATTTTAGCTCATAAATTCTTACTTTTGAAAAAAAGATAAGGCGTAGAATACATTATATTTTTGATAATGAAGCAGAAAACAAGATTTAAAAATTTTGGAAATATCGATTATTATCGGCTATCGGTCCACGAATGGCCGATATATCGGTATCGGCTCCAAAATGGCCGTATCGGTCGATCTCTAATTGTCATCTCATCTTGATGCCGCTAAATCGGTCTGATAAGAAAGCACACAGTTTTTAGAAGGTAATCGCATTTTGGGTCTCACTCAGGGTTCCCACAAATTTTCAAAAACACTTTCCATACTTTTTCAATACCAAATTAAAAGACTTCAATACGGTTATATTAGCTCAATTTTTTCAAAAATTTTGTTCATCGAACACAATGCAAAACACATCTGCAGTACTGTTGTGGTAAAGAACAAAATTTGAATAAACAAATGGCTGAATTTAGAATTTCCATACTTTTTCAATACTTTTTGTAAACTTTGGCCAAATTTAATACTTTTTCAAGGTCTGGAAAACCGATTTCAAAATTCAATACTGTTTCAATACCGCGTGGGAACCCTGCTTGTCACTTAATCCTTTGGGGGATGCAGAGCCACATAGAAACATGGCATCGCCTTTATGATCGTAACTCGCTATCTACCTGGAGCAGTTACATCACAATCTTAGACATCGTAGATAGGTTACTGCAGAGCAAATTGATGATACAAGTTTTGCGCGTGTGTGATTTTACTGTGGCATGTAGCAGATGTAATCGCATCACGTTATAAGTTCCCGTACCGGAAATATTAAATCCGAAAGTGCATACTGTTTTTTTCAAAAGAAAGTACAGTAGAATTTGCCTATAATTCATCACCTCAAGGAGATTAGACAAAAGTGACGATTTAGGCGAACTGATGAATTATGCAAACAGGTGAAAACTCTATCATAGCAGCTCGTATACTTTATCATAGTAACTCGTATACATGGTGCTTTTATTTGCAGTAAAATGCAACTTTATGACGTTATGGTTGTTTACGGTATAGTGGTTTACTAAACTAAACTCATTAATTCCTCTACTCTATCTAGACTCCTCAATTTAATCTAGCACCTTTTAAATCTTTAATAAACTTTAAAGACTTTCTACGTTCTCTCAATGGGGAGTCGGGTCGGGCTTCGCACATCGTGTATAAATTCGATAAACAAACTGCGAGGTGCAACAATTCTCATATAAAGATCCTTGATTTTTTGAATTCAAAACCGAAACTGCAAATGGCGGATTAGCCGAACAAAACGCTTCTCAGGGATAGAAAGAGGTGACGAATTGAGCGAATTGACGAACAAAAATGTACACAAAAGATAGAAATTCTGCCGGGACCAACGAAAAAGTTACGAATCAAGCGAATTGACGAATTAAACGATGACGAATTAGACAAATTCTACTGTATATCAAAATTCGCAGGCGAAGATGTCTTCATTGACTCTCTAGCGCAATCAGTCGGCGAGTGGTGATCAGAAACATGATGAAGAGTCGCAAGAGCGGCTCGCGCGGTCACCAAAGGGCATATGCAGGTTGCTCCTTTGAGCAGTCTTTTTGTTCTAACCTTTGTCTCATAATATTGTTTGTCAATGCCCCGCCAGTCTAAAGTCTCAACTCACGCCACTGCTTCAAGCACAGAATCCAAGTAGCGTTTAGAGATGTAGGAATGAGTAAAGGTGCTGTTTTACACTTTGACATCTGATCAGACAAACTTCAGACAATTTACAGCTAAGATGGGACTTACACGATTGTTACGTGGCATAATTTTTTTCTTGGATTTCATCGTGTACGTTTAGATGTACGTTTGTAACAGTTTTTGTCCGTTGTGGCTCGAGAAAGTGCGGCCCTGACGTGAAACAGGATTAGCCGCCCCTGGTTATTTTCAGGTGTTTCACGGAAGGAAAATAAGTTTGGTATTTCGCCGTTCAATTTGACATAATGTTAAACACGCTTTGGTAGATTTGCTCTTTGTGGAGTTGGCAACACTGCACCAACTTGATCTCTTATCCAATTACAGTACATGCTCCTTCACAGCACTATATTTTGCTGTGGAAAAAAGCTTCTGTATCTGCGTTGCATAAATCACGTTCTGCCTAAGTTATATGTAATTACCGGCCTACTTCAAGTCTCCCAAGGTCTTTGAGAAATTATTTCTGGTCAAATATATCAATACCTAGAATCTAGTACGCTGCGCAGCCCTCATGTTTCAAACCCTAAAAACAAGAACTCCACCATCACCAATTTACTTGATGTTACTGCCAAATCGTATTCTGCAAAAGATACGGGTATGTCATCTCGTTTTGTTATATATTTCTAGAAGATTTCACATTGATTTCTTTTCGAACGAGAACAACTTCGTAGTAGTGACTACGTCACCAATTCTCGTTTCTTCACATCTTTAGTCGCGGACTGAGGTCGCCACAGCCACGCTAAACAGTATCTTGTCATTGACAAAGCATACCAACAGCAGTGTCCCCCAGCGCTGTTTCGGGGCCACGTTGGGCCATATTTCTTTAACTTCATTTTCATCAGTTTCTGTGATCGCAGGCGATACCGTTTTGTTTAGCTCATTTTCGATGTTTTAAATTATTTTTGCCGAAGGCAGAAAATTTGGGCGGGATACAACCTTCCCTGCCCCCCCCCCCCC
>JGI24158J21664_10006707_pt1 | contig 15216 bp, 8 predicted proteins | sample Ectturendosymbi3_FD_21664 | JGI IMG/M metagenome (IMG submission 21664) | reverse complement strand
GGATTTCAAATTCTGCTTCTATTATCAGACCGCATGTTATTCAAGATAGAACAAATTCTCTCAGTGGGAGGTGGTGTACCAAGTGTAGGACCAGTGGCGTAACAAAGGAGGGGCCCTGGGGTCTCCGGGCCCAGGGCGGAACCTTCTGGGGGGCGGCAGTTTGTTGATGAAACTTAATTTTTGAAAGAAGTTTGGTATTTCAAACTCTTCTTTATTATTTCTGTAGTAGGTCTAAATACATTTTTGAAAGTTCTGACTTTCAGGTTTTGTTTTTAGAAGCCCTAGACTGGTAGGCTACCCTTAATAAATAGGAAATGCGGCTGTGGAGTGAGAAAATTGATTGAATGTTTACTCAAAAGTATCGGTCAAATCCAGTTTGTTAAAGTGCCCCAATGTTTCTTTTGAAATCAGGGCCTTTTTAACATACTTGGTGGCAATTTTTTCCAATCCTTCCACCTTCCTCTCCAGCCACAGCCACTTCCCTCACCCAAGTCAAAAACCTTTTGAACAAAGCAAAGAGATGGCATTCGACCGCAGACTACCAAACGTCACTGATCCGGTAGTTCGAGGTTTTATTGCCCCTCCACTCAAAATCTAATGCCAAAGACCCTGCATGAAATCACGGTAAATAGTCAAAGCTAGCTCAATATTTTTTCTCCTATCGTTCGATCCTTAGCAACACTCCAACGGCACATCATTACATCACCTGACAACTAGGCATTGGCAACAAATATTTTTTGGCAGGCGTCATGCTATTTTTTAAATGTTCGGTGATATATTTTCAATAAGTGCCACAAGCTGTAGCCTGGTCATTAGGTGGCCTTATCAAAATTACTGTAAATTTTGGCGGTTAAAATGAAGAACCCGGAAAAGTTAGCTTTGTTCAGTTTCAATAGAACTGCTGTTTTTCTGTATAACGTAATGGTGTCGGAAAATGACGTTCTTGAAGCGAGATAGCAGAGCTGCCATTTTAGCTGATTTGCTGCCAAATCTAGCAGGATTTTCTCACTTTTAGCTGTAAAATTTTCAGTCTAGCAGTGAGCTGATTTTCCAGCAGTTTGAAAAACATTTGGTAAGTTCAGCAGGTAACAAATTCCTGGCAAAAGTGTTTCAACAGTTTTTGGAGATGAAAACCTTGCATCTTCTTCATCATAAAATAATTTATATTCTTCAAAACGCTTTAAAATGGGCAAAACCAGGACAAGGCACAACCAGCTGCCTTCAATCATTTGGAATTTTTATTATGACGCAACGAAGCTGTTTCAATCAGATAATTACGTCGTAATAACTAAGTAATTAGATGACTTGGTAAAGCTTTAAATGATTTGCTTCTGTCACGTGCTTAGTGAGCGCGTTAAGTTAAAAGATTACGTTGGTAGGATATGTTTTTATCCCCCGACACATATGATATGTCCATCAACTTCAGTTACGCCGGTGGCGGTAAGTAGTAATGTCTGGTAAAAAAAACTCCTTGGTAAGCCAAAGCAACATAGTATTGTCAAAAGCTTCGACATGTATGCTTGCAAGAACCAGAATTGGAAATTTGGCTCGGTACTGACTACTGCCTATTCGCTGATTCAAGAAAAGCCTATTGCAGAGTTTGTAATAATGCAATCATAGATTGATTCTTCACTTTCAATTGTTGTTAAAAAGATCAAAATAATACAGAAAATTGTCAGAATGAACATCGTTCAAGTGCCTTACTATTGTTAAGTAACGTGGTACGAGACTCGGACAACTTTTTGCGCTGTTTTATTCTCACTTGAGGTGAAGCTTTTGTGGCGTAATGCTTTCGCACGTGGCAAGGGTTTGGGCAGGTATTTTTGCTGTGCTTGTATTTTTACATTCCTCAATATTAGAATTTGCTAGGGGGCATACAATCAAGCAATTGCCCCGGGGCACGGGCATCTCAAGAGTTCTGCACGACCCTGAACTAGACCAATTTTACAGATCATGATTGAAGTTGCAAGCCAGCGCTTCTCAGCAAGAGCCGGTTTTAGATCTATTTCACCTATTTTATCTAAATGGTTCCCGGACCTTAAGAGGGCCCCGTGCAAGTGTCTACAGAGTTAAAGTTGATCTTTATACATTTTAAATTACTGTAAGCAAATATGAGGTGTGGAAATGGTGGCACTTTATTGGCCCGCCCCGGGCGGCACTTAGCCTCATTACGCCACTATGTGGGACTATCCTGGCTGACTGAATGTCTAACCGGGACACCAGATTTACAACTTGCTTGACTGACCGGGACGCCGGGACAAAGCCCTTAAAACCGGGACTGTCCCGGCTAAAACGGGACGTATGGTATGCCTAGTAAAAGGACTTTCCAATCCGCCAAGAGTTAATATGCTCCGTGTCGGGCTTCAAAATTCTCTTTCAAAAAGGTTTGAGGATTGCTTCTTTCACGTCACTGCTTCATACCCGGGCCATGAATAAGAAATACATGCTATCAAAATCACGAAAATAACAATCAGAATGGAACGCTATTTGTGAACTTGGCAAAAATCAGGGCGCTCCTCAATCGTCGCCTGTGACCTGTTGCATGTTTCAAGAAAAAAATCTTTGACGTTCTGTAAAACTGAAATTTGTTTGTATGTTAATCTTCCTTCACTAAAATTATCTCCGTGCATTTCTAAGGTGTAAGTAGTTTTTTTCCTTTAATTGGAAATATGAAGTTAATTTTAGTTTTGTGGTCCACCGTCGCCCTTCTTTGTGGCTTCGTGCAAGGTTGGTATAACTTTTTTGGTATTTCTCTACTGAGATCTTTTTAGTTTGATTTACAAAATTTGCAGACTGTTTTTATGTTTGTCCACTCACTGTTGTCCTCGCTGTAAAAACCTATACACAACGACGGAGAGTTATAAAATGACGGAGAGTTACTTTTATCTGAAGCAGTGGTTCTTAACTGGGGTTTGTCGAGTAAGTTTCAGGGGTTTGGCGTGAGTCCGATGCCCGGTTCATTCTGTGCACTAACAGAATGAATAACTAAGTTTTGAAGAAATCACATTTCATTTTTCCAATTACGAAAGGTTCGACGAATGCACGGATGAAACTTGAGGAATTCCGTACCTCCAGCAAAGTTAAAAACCACTGATTTAGAACATAATAAAACGTTCACAATGCACAGCAACTGAACAGGCTTTGGGATGACAAATTTGGCCTTTTTTCAAGATTCGCAAGCATGGGGCCGATCGTGCGACCAACAAATCCAAGTACCCTCAGGAGCAACTGGCGTCATCACATCTCCAGGATATCCGGGGCAATATCCCGCAAGAAACAGATGCACTTATCAGATTGCCACTGCCAGTTCTTCAGGACATGTGACAATTACTTTCGACAGTTTTTCCATTGAAGGTCACAGAACTTGCTCGTAAGTTACATGGTCGTTTCAAAGTTTAGCTTTTCTTGTTCGATGTAAAAGCTTCGATTATGATCATTTTTGAAAAGGTGATTGTGCTCATCAATTCAAGTAACCTCTCTCTTCTGATCGGGACACAGCAAGTGGTGTCTGAGGTGAAACTTGAAAAAATTAGAGCTGTAGATTTGCTGTTCATTTACAAACTTTTTTCCAGTTTCCTACATCGACAATTTTCGTCTTGTTTTTTGTGTTATGAAGCAGTCGTTTTTCCTGATTATGAAAATTTTGCTTATGTTGATAGTCTTCAGTGTTTTCAGCAGAAAAACATGTGTTTTCAATGTGTTGAAAAGCATATATATTGTTTTCAGATGGTATGTACATGCTTTCTTCAATCTCTTTTAACATCGGAAAAAAGAGCACTACTTTTCAATATTGCCATTTCTGTTCTAACCCCTAAAATGAAATCATTTTGCACAAAAGTAGCAAAAACAAGGTTATCTTCAATAGGAATCATTTTCTATTCATCGATTCACCTAAAACCGCATGCAAAGTTTGTAGCAAAAGAACATGAGCTTTATAGGTTTGAAAAACTAGAATGCTGTGAAATTACTGCTAATCAAGTCCACTGAATAATAACTGTTTGTTTTCAGAGTTCACATTTGTTTTATAGCGACTTTGAATCGAGGGGCATTGCTAATTTGCTGCTTCTGCAGGGATCAACTTTATTATTTTAACAGCTTGAAAATGCACCTGATTTGTAGATTTCTTTGCACCTTAATATTTTCAAACATGTGCTTGTCAAAAAGGTTCCACACAATTGTGACGGACGGAATATTAAAGTTTTTTTCATTGAAATAACCCCCATTATTTGAGTTGCGGGTGCTTTCCACTCAATCACTCCAGATCAGAGGCCGCATTTTGAAGCCTGAACCAGGCCCGAGCCCGAAACCACAAGCCCGAACTCGGCCCGAGCCCAATTTAGGCCCGATAACCAAATTTCACGAGTGAGTCAAGATATGCGCATATGTGGAGTACAAAAAAACGTAGTGTACGGGTATAGCTGCAAGTGCACGGTTTTATCACAACATGACCATAACATCGGCTTAAACAAGCACAAACTTAGCTTGTTAGTCAACGCTAATGCTGCAGATTGTAATATTTCTCAAGAAAAAATGAAAATATCAGGAAACTATCCACGATGGCACTATAGGCATCAAAGAAACTATCTGGTATACCGCTATACGCATGAAAAACTGGTTTGTAGACCATCGTTTTCTTGAAACAAGCCAAGAATCGCGAGAGTGACTAAACTCTTCCGCGCAATGCCTCTTCATCGCATCGCGTGCTAATTTCCTCACTGCCTTCGCATTGTCAAAAGGAGTGTGAGACTAATCTGAGCAGAGAACAAAAGAACGCAGCTGTGTTTGCAAATAGAATTATCTGAAGAAATATCACAATCACTTCACTCACAGAAGTCACTGCACGAAAGAAAAAAAATCGTTACTCCGAATGTTATGAAAACGTTTTGTATGCAGGCCCCAAATTGACCCGAAACATTCTGACAAAATTAAACTCGGCCCGATACCCGCCCCGGACCGAAAAGCCCGACTTACAGCGCTGCTCTAGATTATGAAACCTAATAAATGGTTATAATATATTATCTGAGCTTTGCCTGTCGCAACAGTGAATGGTTCCAGACTTGTATTTTCTTTCCAAAACATTTCTTAAGCTTCACAGAGGTTTATTCAAATAGAACATCCCATTTCATACAACCACAGCACCTTTCAGACTTCAAAAACACGTCCATGCTGATCGTCAGAAATGTTCAGAAGTGCCTTAGCATCTTTAGGTCGCAAAAAATCGATCCACATTGAAGATGAATATGGCTTGTTGGTACTAAATAGAAAACATGGTTGAAAACTTCGACTCGTATCGCAAATCTTTATAAATTATCTTTTCGTGATAATAACAAAAACTTGCCACACTCGTGCATTCCTTGACACAGCGATGCAAAAGTTATAACAGTTTTCAAGATAAAAGAAAAATGCATATATTATAAGGCTTATAATATTCACGATAGAAACCATTTTGTATCCCATCTTACACAACTTCTACTTTGTTTCGGTTTCATTCCATGCTGTATACGTCAAAAACACTCCTCTGTGTGAAGCAGCAATCAAATTGAAAAAGGGTAGAGAACAAAATACATTGCGAGGTGATGAAAGTGGCCAGACGCTGCATTTTTCTTGGTCGTTGACACCACTTTGCAGTTGAGATATCGATTGAAGTTCTACCAGGTCTCTGTTACGATTCATAAGCGCTTGATTTTTGCTCGGTAGAAAACAATGTGATCACAAAAGGAGCTGCAACTGCATTACAAAAGGTAAAATTGATGGATGCCATAGAAACAGCGCCAAACAATCTTCAAATTTATAGCACTAGCTGGATCAAAACCATCAACGTCATAGCCGTCTTTTATTTTTTAAAATAGCAAGGCTGGTTCAGCAGCTTGGTAGATCAATCGTGTTATAAAAATTCAGTTTATTTTTCTGTGATAACCGCAAAGCATTGATAATATGATTAAAATGGTAAACAACCGTTTTTGAAGGGAAGTGGTTAAATTTTCCTCGACGCATATTCAACTGCTGCTTGTATTGGCAAAGATATTTTGCTGCTTGCCCTGGCAAAAAAGATGTACGGGTTTCATTTATTGCCGTTTTCACAGTTGACGCCCATTTTATTTGTCGTGGTCCAAAAATCGCGCTTCTATTGCTTTAAGGGGTTTTGCCAAATGATTTAATTGTACAACTGCCTATATAGACGGTGCATCAGTGGCTGTGGGAAATTTAAGCAAAAATAAAGTCGCTGTGTGGTAGATACTTACAGTTTGATTTCTATGCGTAGTGGCTCACACTTACTCTACGATGTAAATACTGCACAACCACAGCAAATGTGAGTAAATCTGCTTTTGTTTTAAGTCTCGACTTAGAGGGATAAGTTTTAGATATTGCGCCATGCACCTCTGGTTGGAAATTAATAACACTGTCTTCTGATACGCTATCGTTTTTTCAGTTATGACTCCTTGAAAGTTTACGACGGACCGAACGAGAATGCACGCTTGGCAGGAACGTTTTGCGGAACACAAAACCCGGGTTCGATCACCAGCAGTGGACGTTATTTAACAATTGTATTCAAATCTGACGATTCTGAGTCTGGAGATGGATTTCAAATTAATTACAGTGTTGGTGAGCATCCAAATTGAAATAATGAAATACACAAAATTGTGCTCCTTATTTGCTGGAAAAGCAACATACTTCTAAGGATGTTCTGAAATCCCTTGGCTAAATGGTTTCCTACAATTTTTGGGACATTTTGTGAATTTCAAAAACAGTATTTTTTATAATATACGTAACGTAAAAGTGTCTAAATTTGTATTTAAATGTATCATGGCATACGACTGTTTCACTATGGGTGCTGAAGCCACAAAAATGCTTGGCCTTTCCTAAGACAGAAGATAGATGCTTCATAATTGAATGGTTATAAGGAGAAAACCATTGATTTGACTGTCACATAATGATTCTCTAAATGCATTTGGTTTTAAGGAAGCCAATTCTACCAATAAATCAAAAGTACTGTTTTAACTTTCTGGTATCATTCTTGATTTTCTGTTCAGCTTGTAATAATGTCAATGCCTTTAGTTTTTTCAAAATTTGACAACTGGTTAAACCCTGGGAACTTAAACTTCAAACTGGGTATATATCTAAAACAATTTGTACAGATGATAATTAATCATCTTTTCCACTCTTCTACCTTCATTTGCATTAAGAATTTCTAAAAGAAGCAAGGAAATTTTCCAAAATGTCGAAGTATTTTAATCATGTTCATGCTTCGTACAGTTGCATAAACGCGTAAATGGTTAAGTTTTTTTCCGTCATGTTACTTGCATTGGAAGTACACTGCAGAAAAACTGTGGATCGTCAGTCGAGCATTTGTCATAGCGGATATTTAAAGATTAGTACATTCCACTTCTGTTTTGAGTTTGCAATTCAATAACTCTGCTCAAAGTTTCACGAAAGATTTTAACACAAGAAAAGAGACGCTCGCGCTATTTCTGCTCTATCGGTTAAAACTAGATCAAGCTGGGTTTTGTTTCTCGAACATATTTCAATGAAGATATTTCAGCTGACACATCTTATATATCGGATATTTACTACTTTGCGTTTGTGTATAAACGTCTTTGTGGAATTACCGCCATAAAACGTCAACAACGTGCGTTCTCTTCTTTCGTGACCGGTGTGGTTGTCATGGCTTCAACAAAGCCGCGCACCTGACAACCACTTTCCACATGGCGCAACTTTAGGTCGCCGGTACTTTTACGTTTAAATTCCTGCCTTTTCTCCTGTCACAAAAGGTGTTCAACTAATGAACATTTATAAGGCGGCCAGTTTGAGATGATGACATACATATTATTTGCTGTGCATTACCAGGAAAACGCATGATATACATTTATTTTTACCCGACTAATTACTTTCTTGCAAGCTTCAGCGTCGGAGCAACACGTCAAAAATAATGTTTGACTACTAAAAACAATAATAGTGAAGTCACAACAGTGACTCACACCAAGCGAATCAATCGCAATTTAGTGCGTTAAGAACACTAGTTTCATGTGTAACTAAAAAGCATTCTGCCAATGTAAAGCCATTCACGAGACTCACTGAAGCATATTTAACTAATCAGAAATGTGATGAGCAGCGTGACCTTTTAATTGCAAATGTATCCCTCTGTTAAATATTTTATTTTGCGTATTGTTACTAAGTTGAATGCAACTGACAGAATGCAGAAGCTTGAAATGAGCTTCTGTCACAGGTCGCTAAGGTTAACACTCTTGCCAAGGGAGCGTTATCACAAATTATTGCTTTGAACCAGAGACTGATACTTTACCACTGAGTTATAACTCGACATGTGTCTTAAACAAAATTTTGACTGAAAAACTGGTTCAAATCAACTAGATTTGGTATTAGAAACTAGCAGCTTGAGGCACTCTTGCAGGAAATTCGTTGAAAAATCAAAATCACAAAAAAGCGAATCAAGATGTTTTACCTTCTGCAGATCTTCGCTTTCTTTTTTCATCAAATTAATATCTGTTAACTCTTTAAAAAATTAGCTACTGCTGCTTTTTCACTGTTGTGGATAATTTATTGATATATGTTTAATTTTTTCGATTCGTATATAAACAAAAATCTGCTACGTAAACTAAGTAACACAAAGTTCTCAACACAGTAGATCAGCTGTTCCCAACCGGGGTTTCCCGGATCCCTGGAGGTCCGAAACAACAATTTCGGGGGTTCGAAATGCGATTTTCGAGGGTGAGAATTTGTGTGTCACTGGATATATTTTTTTTCAAAATAAGCAAAATTTATAAAATCTTGCAATTGCTATTTAATCAAAATAACATTTTCCAACCTAATTATTCCAGCTAACGTTAGTAATTTAAAAATTCAAATTGCTAAATGCGTCCATTGCTATTGCTGCTTCACGCTACGGTTTCCACGCTGAAAATGGCCTGTAATGTGAGTATAAGCGCATTGTGACGTTTTAAATGTTTATGACGCAGTTAGGGCGGGATTGTTTTTGATGTAACAGAACTCAAAAGTTTCTGGTATTGAACCATGCAAAGTTACTGGAAATTCAGTTTAAAAGCCCTGCCTACGAATTCTAGTGCCCTTCGCAACAACATATTTGTGCGAATCTAGTTTTTCATCTCTACTTCATTTGAAAATAAAGTGTCGGAGTCACAAGGAGTCGGAGTCGCAAGCAGTCGGATTCCTAAGAACACTAGCAGTCGGATAAAAAAAAATCCGACTCCGAAAGTCCAATTGAATCATTTTTTACATCGCACTCATTAGTTGCGAATCCCTGTTGAAATCGTCCAATTTCTTTTGACACTTCTATAGAAACAGAATTCTTGCTGTGTACCACGATTTCCATTGATTGCTAGTTGCTACAAAAATGTGAACAGCCAAACTTGATTCACATTATGTTAAGGAGTCGGAAACTCTGGGAACGTCGGAGCCGGCCATAATACCTTTCTTGTGGCTCTGACTAACTGTGTGCCAACGCATGAGCGGATAATTTCAGAGAAGTAGCAGCAAAAAAGTCACTAGGTTTATTTCTAAAGAGCAGTAATGTATGAAAGTCAAATACTATGGCTGTGTGTTTTCTGTTGTTTTGTCAGTAGGCCTTCGTATTGCGAGCAGTAATTTAAAAAATGAAGATACTGCAAAATCGGACTAATTTTGTGATTTCTTCGCTTTTTCTAAAATGAGGGGCCGCGAACGTCATCTTATTTTTATGGAAAGGGTGCCAGCTTCCAAAAAGGTTGGGAATCTATGCAGTAGATTAAGTTATTTCTGAACGACTTTTATGGATTTGTTTAGGCTGTACGTACAACTTCGAATCACTGCAAGGTGAATTCAGCTCCCCAGGATATCCCACTGCTTATCCAGATAATAGCAGATGTCACTACAACATCCATCCTTCAAGCGGAAGCCAAATACTTTTGCAATTTACAGCTTTCGAGTAAGTGACTGCACGTTAGATGCACCAAAATTTCAGCTAAAATCTCAACCAACGTAAAAAACAAAAATGCTGCTGAAAGGTGTTTTCTCTAGTAAGCCACTGTTCGCTAAGTTTATTAAATAAGAAAATTTGAATGTTGCAAAAAGCAGGTCGTTTAAAATTGAATGAGTGCTGCATGGAACAACTTTTATTTTCCTAAGGTGTTCCATACAACGCCCAAAACAAACTCAGGCAACTTATGCACCTGGAAAAGAACAAAAGCTCTTTATTTTTGATCAGTTTTACTAGACAACCAATTGCTTAAAAAACTGGCTTGTTATTTGTTCTTGTGAGTTGCTGATTAATGTAAAAATTGAAGTGATTTTCGCGCAGTTTTCCTTCCTGGAAGCAATTTGTATAAAACAACTGCATTACCTAGATTCCACTGGTAAATAATTTTACTTAAACGAAAGCTTTTACAGTGCTGCTTATCATTTCAGCTAATTACAGACCAATTTGAAAAGACGACCACCATGCAATCAACTCTTAAAATAAAAGCTTAGTCATTAGTTACTTCGTCTGATTTAATTTATTTTTCAGATTTTTGCCCTATCACTGTTTTTACCGCTTGTTGGTTATTTAGCGAACTTTACCAAAATTTGTTAAAACGTATGAAGCTAGGATCTTGTAATTGCCCAACTGATTGTAATGTTGTTTTGACAACAGTTGAAATTAGCTGAAAAATGTGTTCAGAACATAAAAACCCGGAAAACAAAACGCAGTGTTTTTGGAAGTTTTTTCATTTTGTTTCATTTTCATTCTGATGTGGCAATCATCTCGTTCGAAATTGGAAAAAGAAAACTCAAATGTTGCTGTCATGGCAATACTCAAAATTATCCTTCACACAATGAACAATTAAGCCCAGTCAAACGAACTCATCTGACCCATTTCCAACAAACATTGCCAGAAAACTAATGAGCGATGTTTCGGACGATCAATAAACTTTGCATATTTTCTTGCAGACTGATCGAATGAGTGTGATAAAGTATACGAACATAATACAGAGCACAAACAACCCAAGAAATATATTTTATACAGCAACTACACCCGGAATTCGCACATTTTCTAAGCTTTACGCGCTTCGTGAATGCGTTGCCGTTCGCTTTGCTTCAAGTTGTGACGCAAACGTATCCTTCCTGTTAACTTCTTTTTCAGGATTGAAGAGTCTAACAGCTGCAATTTCGATAGAGTTGTGCTCAAATTTGATCCAGACAGTAGCAAGGAAGTGGGACGCTATTGCGGAAACCGTGCACCGTTTTCAAAACTTGTTAACACGTCGCGACTCACACTTGTGTTTTCTTCTGATCGCTCGGTTTCTCGATCGGGCTTTCATGTCAGATACCATGTTACGAGTGAGTTTGAAAGTGACTCAAGCGTGTGTCAATAATGATTGCTGAGTTTTGGTTGCTAGTTTGTCTTCAAACTGCGGTAGAAGTCAGGATGGAAACAAATAAGAATGAACCCTAATGTTTCAAAATTAAAGTATATCGAAAAATATCGAAAACAGTGATCTGGGTTGAATGCCACTGTGGCTTTTGAGATACCGTATAAAAACTGCCATTCTAGATATCACCTGCAAACTCTCAGTACTAGTGGCAACCTATTTCCTAACTTCAACAATCTGAGGATCCTGAATACATCAATTTGTTCTTGAAAACTTAGCTTTAATAACCTGTTGACCTGCTAGTAGATACTGCTTTCGACTGAAGTAAAAGCTCAATTGTTAATCCTTTCAAGATAGCTAGAGCGAGTGGCGAAAAATTTGAAAAAACAAAAGTTTTCATTGCCACCAATTTCGGTTAACTCTCAATTTATACAGAGAGAGATGTATATACTGTATATGCATATTTGACATCACAAATTGTCAAAGAAAAGTTTCCTAACGTTGCTTGAAATCATTTTTACACTTTTATACTTTTCGTGTTCTGTCTTGATTGTCAAGTTAATGGGAACTCTGGCTCTCATCGCCGACGGGGATGGCAGACTACTAATGGGTTCAGAGCTTTGTCAAACATAAAACCACTTTCAGGACGTGTGTGAAGCTTTACTACACTGGCAATATTGCTTTTTCCAAAAACAAAATTTTGGACTATGGCAGGATCTTTTGAACAATGAATAGAGTTTTCCATTGATGTAAAAGCTGAATTGTAATTTGGCCAGGGTCGTCATTGGCCTTCTTTTGACCGGTCAGTTATTGCTTGTCATGGAAAACCAGACAATCTGCATTCGCTGTGAAAAAGTAAAGGGTTAGGGAGTTGTGACAAGGATTGATACAGATATATCGTGAAAATTTCCCTTTCTGTTTCGGGAAAAAAGAGTAGTGTGATAAATTTCGCGGAACACTTTCCTTGATAGACCAATAAAAAGTTGGCATCTGCAGACATTTTAACCTGTTAAAGAAGTTTGCTTGTTTGTTTGTTTGCTGATTCGTTATTTCTGCGATTTTTTGAAAAACAAATTGATTGTAACCTAAACAATTTATTGAGAAAACAATTCTTACGCTTACTAGTTGCATCAATGAATATAGAGAAAAAATCATGAATATCTTTGCTGCTTTGTTACTTTTCAAGTATTTTGCAGTGTATATTTTTTGCAGCAGTCTTGGACTTTCTCTTTAAAATATGTTTGAAATACAGGTAAACAGTGTATCCTTCTATTATCTCCTCGTTACATTGAGGTCGGTTTTAAATCATGAAATGTATAACACGATTTTCCCAACTTCTTAATTGCCTTTGAAAATGCAATTTTTGTTGCAACAAATCAGTTTATTTCATATGCGATCTTTTGCATGTTATTAATTTTTTAACTTTTATATTCGAAGAGCAATGGAAAACAACTTCTTTTGGATAGTAAGTGCGCAATTACAGTTAGAGATTGATTTGCAGATAACTTAATTAAAAGGTCTAAAAATCGTTTTTAAAAACTTGCAGAAGACAGCTGAGAATGGGTACGTGAAGATTGCTGCTACTTACCAAAATGCACGTGTTGCTTGTCGGCGTTCTTTAGACTTCGTGTTTGAAATTTCGTTTGCTAATCTCCAGCCAACTGCAACTACAACAACGGAGGCTGCAGTGACAGATGTACCTCAGTTCAATCTGGAAAAGTAATTTGTTCCTGCAATGACGGATACCGACTAGACGAAAGTGGTGTGCAGTGCGTTGGTGAGTTTGAAGTATGGGCGATGTAGCTATTAAATCTTTTCTTTCGTGGATAATTTTAACCGAATGCGTTGATAAAATAGTATTTGTGACTAAATCATTAGGATCTGTTGTTGCTCAAAATCATGCATTTTGTTATCAACGAATTCAGTGGCATAGATTTTGTTTTAAATAGAACATATTGCATTTGTGACAGAAATAGCTCAGTAGTTTATTTTTGAACGGCAGCTAAAATATAAAACCTTTACATTTTTTGAACTCGAACAATTAGTGATTTCTTTGATTTGAAATCATAAATCGCGGATTTACATGCACTTGGTGGAATACATCTTGTCATAAATACAGCAATTCTTTGAAATATGTTACTTCAAAGACAAGTAGAACATCGCTCAGCCACACAAAAGCTTAAGCCCTACTGTGAAGAGTAGGTCGAACAACTTAGAACTTATAATATGTTTGTTCAGAGTTATTCGCCGTGTAGGCTTATATGATATCAGGAAATGTTTCAAGTAAAAAAGTCGGATTTTCCTAAGTGCAGCTTGTAGTTATGAAAACCAAATTCTTTGCGAATTACATGTTTTTGGCAGATATTTGCTTAGTTTTTACTTCAAACCAAGCACGTACAAATGTGGCGGATGTAGTTGATTCTATAAGATTTCTAGTGGAGATACTTGAGTAGAGGCATGGTAGAACTGACGAAACACAAACTTGAAACGATTTGTTGTATACCTGCTTATAGTTTCTAGAAAGTAATGAAAAAATTAAACTATTTGCTTAGAAACAGCAGATGTTTTATATCGTTTTTAGTGTTTATCTCAGTTAAAATGATATAAGCAAAAATACTTACAACTTCAGTTAACTCCGTTAATGAACACTGCGTGTTTGTGAATCAGAGAAAAATCCACTATTGAATAGAATATATTTAGCTGCACAATGATATGAGCTTTGAGTATTCAGAAGGAAACACAACCCACTTGATTCAAAGCAGACCAACATTCAGCAGTTATAACCACTGAGCCATTCGCGATAGTTGAGTTGTGGTGCAATTCGCTGCTTGGTATCTTCTTGTCAACGAATGAATTTCACGTTTATGTAACGCGTAGCTTAGTTGGATTTTGCCATAAACTATCGTTGTTTGACCTAAACTATGGATCAGATATCAACGAATGCCAAAATCCATCAACTTGTGAAGACCAGTGCGAAAATACAGACGGATCTTTTCGATGCAGTTGCACACGTCCGGGATATCAGTTATCCCCAAATGGAAGGTCATGCACAGGTAATTAAAAATGTTCCAAAGTAAATCATTCCTACATTTGAAGAGAGTCACTGTTCAGAGTTGTTGCAGCCAGCTCATATCTCAAGTCATTTTATGACGCCCTGAGCGCGTTCAAAACTTCAAAGATTTGCAACTTATTTCTCACAAATAATGAGTGTTCTGCTGCGAAAGTGTTATGCTGCGCAACAGACGGAATGATAAACTTAGATAAGGCTATCATTTCAAAAACCCTGTTTCTAAAGTGTTAAAATGTTTTTAATTTGCCTTCACGTGATTTGAAATTTCGGTGTAATAGAAAAAGATAATAAGGCAGTGCAATCAACTTTGGATGGATAAGCTCTACATATTTGTGAAGCAATGCAGTGAAAACAGGAAGCACATACTCGTCAATTTGTAAAGAACGAAATGAACTCCGCGTTGTTGATCCACTTTAGCAGAAAATTTTTGAATACAACAATTAATCAACACTAAAAAAGCCTTTAAAAAACTATACATTTTTATTTTGAGACGTTTCGGATTATTCTTAATCCATCTTCAGTCAAAAAATAAAGCAACACTTAGCATTGCTAGCAATTCAAATCCAAAACACTCTGTGACGCAAGAAGTAACATTGTGACGCAAAAGACGTCAAAAGCAAAACCAAGACCGCCAACCCTGTCAAGTTCGCTAACAGTGAAAGCAGGACCAACAGGTGTGCAGAAGGTGCTAAAACAAAACCTACATAAGATCGTAATTTACGTAAATAAACCAAGACCAGCAGCAAAAGACTATTCACAGAGCACTGCAAACGAAGGATGCAAAAA
>JGI24158J21664_10006706_pt1 | contig 15217 bp, 10 predicted proteins | sample Ectturendosymbi3_FD_21664 | JGI IMG/M metagenome (IMG submission 21664) | reverse complement strand
AATTTGTCTTTTTCCCACTCAAAATTAAGAAAACAACCTGTTTTTGCTAAAATTTTCAAAATCCAGGGGAGGCCTTGGCCCCGCTGCCCTCTTCCGACGCCCATAGCAACACCACTAAATACTGGTGTAATTTCAAGCATTTTAACACCATTCTAAATAGCGAAATGTTGCTGAATCTCATACGCAAAATGAAGTATTTGGCAGATCAATTTCAACTGTGTTTTTGTTTTTGCATTGGCAACATTAAATAGCTACATTTATTTTTCTGCATTGCCAACACAATTGGCATCCTTACAGATAACTTGCTAGTTGCTAGATGTACTTTGTCTTGTCTTTGTATTCCAGTATCTAATGCAGTTGGAGAATGACTGTTCAGTCATGTTGCTTCTGTGTTCAAAATGTAGAAAAGTTGAGATTTTGAATGTGTTTAAGTCAGGTATCAATGCTGTGTCATTTTGCCTTTTTAAGCTGTGTTCTTGGTGTTTTTAACAGCCCAGTGGCGACTCCGGTACACGCCCATGCGTCTTGGGCTTTGTCCGAGTCTTCGATTAAGATTTGTATCGGAGAACGCAAGCTTGTTTGCTATGTATGTAGTTGTGCCACCACCCACGGTCTCACTTCAACAAGTTGTTAACTCGGGCTCTTTTTCTTTGGACCTGGTCACTGTTCATATATTTTCGTTCCATGTCTGGCTTTTCGCGTTCATGTTGCAGGTGACCTGATTAGAACAATATCGTTCGTAGCAGGCGTTCTCTCGATTTTGTTCGCTCGCTCTTTACGTGGACTCATCCGTAAGAGCCCGAGCTGCCCTATGCAATTAAGTAGGCTATTTTTGAAGCGTAATTCACACCCTACCGAATTCTTTTGGAAGCAATGGGTTTGTATAATCAACCTTTCCAAGCATTTAACCCAAATAACAAACAAACAGAGGGTCCGTGGCCCACCACCTGTACAACTTCACTAATGCGACAACTGTCGTTCATGTACAAAGCAGAAATAAAAACAACTAAAAACATTCCATCACGTAATGTGCACTACAATCAATTCGAAAGCTGAGCTTGTTAGCTCAGAAGCAACCCACGTTGTTGATTAAAGGTTTATCTTGCAAAACGTAATCAATTTCAATAATACAAGGCCGTGGCCCGTTAAAAATGCTTCCGTGGCCCATTCTTAGGACCCTTTGCCTTTGATATGTTTTCACAAACATATCTTCTCAACATAAAACAAGTCATTTTGAAGAAACATTAAAGATAGAACAACAAACAAAAGAAAGCCTACAAGAAAGCGGACCAGAAGCCTTTCAAGTTTGGATCTTATTAAAAGGAATAACTTTGACATTTATAAATGGTGGACAAACCATTCAAATTCACCTCTACGCTACCAAAAAGGGAAGAAACTCCGGTATAGAACATTGGATTTGAAGTCCAAACCAGTGGAGAGTTCCCATTTCGAGAACAATTTCAAACGAAAGATAAATTGTCTAGCAACTCGGGATAATATGAATGAGCCTAACAAGCAGAGGACTAACTGTCGTTGCTCTGTGATGTACGTTTCTTTAACATTGGAGAAATTATCATGAGAACTTGTCATTTATTGTTACGTAACTAACGTCACAGAGCAGCGATAATTCCTGCTACAGAATGAAAGCAAATGGAAATTTCAGCGACGCAGGCGTCGAACGGTTTTATTCAGTCAGATTAATCATATGATGAGTCCGAGTGACGCTATTGACCGAGGTTGCCCCTATAACAGCCCATTTGAATTTCAGGTGGTTCACCGATACGTTTTCACAGTGGTGTAATTTTGTCTAAAATAGTGTATTAAACCTTCATTTGGTGTCTTGGCAATGACGTCATATTTCAATGTCTGTGACGTTACAGTTGCCACTTCAAACAACAAAATTTTTCTATGGTTGTTTTAACGTGCAGTTGTGCCCTTCACTTTGAAAAAGGTTCCGCCACCCTTGCATACGATGACATCATAACGAGTTCATGACACTACGATTTCATGCTGCTTTGTTCATAAATGTTTACATCAATATTGCAATGTATTTTATAGCCGTTTGATAAAAAAATTAAACGAATAAAATACCGTGGTATACTAAATTTCATCTCCATGTAAAGCCATTTCTCTAGTTAATATAATTATTGACGTTATGACATCATAGCGGTGAAAGCTCAAGGAGGATACATAAGGTTTTTGGTATGTTGTCATGGCTGTTGAGGGGAAGGCATATACCAATTTTCAGCTTTTTACTAAATTTGTCCAACTTTTTTTCCCAATTTGACTGACCTAGTTTATTGACACAGAATGATAAATTTTTAATGGAAACTCTACACGAGAATTTGTAATTTTTTGTTTTGCTTTTTCGTGCACTTTTATGTTTACAGTTTCAGGTTGCTCTTCAGTGAGACCAAAAGTTTCGAGAAGTTCATTAATAGACTGATTAGTGAGCTTTATTCTTTTTATGTATAAAATATGTATATATTGCCTTTTAAAAGCGACTTTAGGTGTTTTCGAAGTTGTCGTTGTGTCTTTATCTTGTATCTGTTTTTTTGGTGCTGTTTGGCTCTTTTCACGGTTTTCACTTTCACGGTTCTGGCCTTTTTTGCTTATGATTACCTAACAATCTTGTTTTTTTGGGATATTTGCCTCTACGGGTACGTAGTGGCATGGCCAACCCACAAATTTGGGGCGGGCAAATCTTTTGACTTCAAGCCAGCAACAGTATTTGTTTTGGACAACGCCTCTCAAAGCACAAAAAAATCAAGAAACGCTAAAAATTTTGGGGGAATAGTCTCTTTGGGCCCCCTGCCTACGCCTATATGCGCGTTTTTTAGGGAAGGAAGGTTGTGCTTGTTTTCTCGGCCCGTAGATACCTGTCGAGTAACCAAATAATATATGACCACTTTAGGCATGGGTAGATTACGTGTGACAATTGCGCATATTAGCACCAGTATTCGGCAACTTTTTAGCTTATTTGTGAGCAAAATCATATAGAGGTTTTTGCCAAGAACCTTACGTGGCTAAAAAGTACAAAAATATCCCAGATATTTCTTTGTCTTTGTCTCAACCTAATTTAATTTTGTTGCATGTAGAACAANAAGCTTCGAGTGTCTTCAAAGTTCAATGTCAAACACTTTAAAGGGAAGTCTTAACATTGGTTGCTACGTGGGTGTTAGAAAAAGTCAAAACAAGCTGGCAAACCTGAATAAGAAAATCATTGAACATCGCAAATAGTAGAACAATTGTTTCACAAGAGGAAGAATCACGCTTTGAATATTAATGTGTGCATTACGTTTGTCAAACAATTTTACTTCACAAGTATCCGCAGTGTGAAAACTTTGTGTTTCTATAAAAGTAATAGTGGAAGTTTCATAAATATGTGGCTTATTTATGATGCCATGAAATACTGAAGAGTGCCGCGATACAACCGTTTTGTCACAGTTATCCCTGATATCTGGTTTGTTCCAATTATTTGGCCGCGATGAACATTCTGTGGAAAATGTGTTAACTATTTGGCCATTGTATTGTTGATAACATGTCAAACAAGTCGCTTCAAAAATACCAAAGTTAGCACATGTCAGGTTTTGGTTCAGTGGGAAATATTTGTTGTTTGTCATTATTTGTGAAACACATGGGACCATGTATTTGTTGTGTTTTTGTTTTCCATGGTAACCACAAAGTGTACAGTGCTCTGTCAGAAATTAGCCACGTATAGATAAGCTACTTAAGATGAAAGGTTATGGTCGCGTTGAAAAACACGTTGATTGGCAATTTTTTTAATCTGTTTCCTTTGAGCTCAAACTTCTAGATATTTTTCAATCTGCCTGTTGTTCATTGAAGCTTTTGGCATAGTTTTACTAGCCAGTTACTGTAGCCTATTTTGTCCGTCTGTTCCTGGAAAACCTAATATTTTTTCTGTGCGTTTTCTGTAACTGCATTCTGCAGTAGATATTTTCTGGTTTTGTGACATATCTCACAGATCAGACGCTTGTGTACCAAATTCAAAGTAGTGAAAAACTGTGGCATGGTGCATATTTGTATGTTCATAACTTGCATTTTAATGTTTCAAACATGCATAGGTACTTTCAGAAGCATTTCTATGAGGAGATGGTACTTTTGAAAAATAAAAATTCTTTTTAATTTCAATGCAATAATTCTAGGCTTAGTTTCATAGCAAATGTGCATTTCTATCATTGCTCATCAGGGTATTTTAAAACCAACAGCCATCACTCTGTTTCGGCCTGTTTAGCATGTTTTGTAGCTATTTGGCATATTTTGACAAGCGATTTGCCATTTTTGGTCCATTTGGACCTGGCAACACTGGATTCTGGAGTTGCGCTCAATTTGCTATTTGCAAGCTAGCCCAACGCGGCGTGTAGTTTGGCATTTCGATATTTTGCTTTTATCATATACATGTAAAACTGTTAATATAAACAAAAAGACAACAAGGGCAATTCATATGTGCACTGCAATATAGCTAAAACAACTGCTTGATCGACAATTATGCTGTTCTCGAGAAGTTACTGCTTCAGAAGTAGGCTACGGCTAGCAGCGCTACGCTTAGGGATAAAANCCTCTGTGAATAGAATACTCCAATGNGAGGCTGATGAGGCCCAGCCTTCCTCATCCACAGCGCCTGATTCGTACCGTGGTCCGCCATTTGAGTAGCCTTTCTCTAANCTTATAAAGGTATAGCTTACTTCCTTGCAACCGACATTGATCTTCAAGAACTTNATTACTTTTTAATTTTTATTTTGTTAGAAAAGCAATTTTTACTTTTTGAATGACAAATTTAGGGTGTTTCGTGATATGTAAAGATTACGTCGAGGATATGAAATTTTCAAGGTGTTTTTTGCAAAATTGCTTTCAGACAAGAAAAGTGCTTTCCATCACTTGCCAACAAGCAATCAAACTAGCATGCGTAGAAAAATCGCACGGTGTTTGAAACGAAAAGTGTTTGTTGCACTTGCTCTACTGGCCTTGATATTATTGGAGACTCGCTTTAATTTTGTCGTGATAAAACAAGACTTAGAAACTCCAATCACGCATAACCAAGCACTTCGTGAGGCTCATCTGTTCCAGAAAGACATTCTTCCTGAAGATGCTGCGATAAAGAAAAAAATTGACTCGCTATCGCAACACACGGGAACAGTTTCAGAATCAGGTGATTCTAAGTTGGAGAATTTTACATTTGAAAGAGGATTACAAACCCCAAAGGAGGATTTTACATTTGAAAAGGAAGATATGAAGGATGAACATGGACAGCCATACAAGATAGTGATTTGGAAAAATCTTCCAGGAAAGCCGGGCTATTTAGCCAACCCTGAAGAATGCTTGGGAAACATACGATGTGACATTAGCTATGACCTTGCTAACGTGGGCAAAGCGCATGCTGTTGTATTCCCCGCTAACTCTATTTCTACACAGAACTTACCAAATGTGAGGTAAGTCGAGATACTTTACTACACGGTGGTTAAAACAACTGAAAATATAGATTGGATGACCATTACTTTTCAATTAAAATTAATTCCACAATATAGAGCTTAACTTAATCTAAAAAGTGATTGTAATGTTTGTTTCCTGCGAATTTTTCAACTTTCGTTGTTCCCTTCTGCCTCATTTAGGTGTGTGTCTGCACTTCTTTTTCTCGTTTTGTTTGACCAAAACCCCAGCATTGACTAAAACAACAGAAAGCTGATTAACTCCTAACCATTAACGCGGCTGTAAACAAAGGTTGTCTCGATATAGATAGGTTGAACTATTTAAAAAAGCAGCAGACCCTGCTCAGAAATCCTTTTAAACGCTATACGAGTTTGGAAATGAGGGGTGTATTGCGACCCAAAATTTGATCGCGTTTTCCTGGGACTTGTGACATCGTTGATTCCGGACCAACTATTTTTGACACCCTGCGCCCATTTTTAATCACTTTTACAACAAAACCGTATCTGCGCAGCGCGAAACAGACATAGCATACAAATTNTATACACTGCACCCTTAACAACTGCTTTTTAGAGGAAAATTTTTATCTACACGTAGAAAACGTCATGCGCGCTTNAGATCCGTATTTTTCATATCAAGTCATGTAGTAGGTCTGTTCTTGGCGAAATCGATTTCCGAGGTCGTACCTGTCACAAAAAATTTTGCACTTAAAATCTAATTGAAATTTGTAGTAGGGTCCACAAAATTTACTACACATCAGGTAACCCAAGGTAGCAGAGTACCCCAATTTTCTATTTATAGGCTTTCAGGGATATCATGCTTCTAATATTTTTCTAAGTGAAATCAACAAAAAACAAACACTGGGTAGTGGACCACCCAGTACACCCGAGTAGGGAAAAAACCGCTGCAGAATTACGAACACAATTGCCAGTCAGTCAATAAATGATTTGCAACAGTCTTTTAGGGTTAGGTGCATCCAAAACTCTGACCAACGTTGGTCTATCAAATGAGAATCTCAATCTAGACCAGAGGTTCTTAACCTTTTCTTCACGACGCCCCCTTTTGTAATTTTCCTTTGTTTCACGCCCCCCTAACTTTAAAAAAGTTGTAAAAGCATATGTATTTCTTGGTAAATTTATTTAATTTTAAGGTTTTGCAGCAGATACGAACTCCATAGGGTAAACNCACATAGTCTGCACAATGCAAATTAATGAAAACAGACACAGCAGAACGATTANTACCGAATTTGGAGATAGAAAAACAGGGTTACTGACACTTTTTTAACACTGTTGTTCGCTAACCCGTGANACTTGGTACAACACCACATCCCAGAGGTGTGCAGGAGCCGCAGTGTCGGAGTGGACTCCGGCCGNAGTCTTAACGATTTTCGAAAATAGGAGTGGACCCGGAGTTGATTTTTTAAGGAAGGGCCGGAGTCAGTTTTTTAATAAGAGGTTGCTTTGTTTGTTATTAATTATTATTTTTGCAGATTGTTTTTTACAAAGCATGTTGTAACATAACCTTCAAATGTGCAATACTACTTCACAGGAAGTCTTAAAATTTTAATACAATTAAGATGTAAGTAAGGTTAGGTTGATATGTGTCATGTGTGTAAAGATTTGGACAATATCTTGTTCATGGTGATATGTTAAAAATATGTTGGCCAACAAAATTTAGCTCACATAAAAGTTTAGGTAGTGTCTCAACTGGAGATATCAACCGCGCCGCGACCGCGTTCCGCGCGGTGCGGTTTTGAAAAATTTTGCCGCGTACCAGCCGCCCCGCGTGACTTTTAGAACTGTTTAACCACGCCAGCGCCGCGTACCGCGTGGACGTTCATCTAATGATGAATCTTCGCAAAACGAAAAGACTTTTCGGAAGTTACTGTCTTAGATAACAACACTTATTTTTCTTGTTTATCCTACAGCTTTTACCTGCGTTTTCGCGATGCCTCTGGGCGAAGATTCGTAGGTAGAACATTGCTGCTAGTTTTCCTGCAGGTGGCGTGCTGCAGCCACTGCTCTGATGCAGTCAGGGTTGCCAGATCTATTTTTTGCCGAGGAGTCAAATCTAGTCCAGAAAGAGTCAAATATGAGCCAAATTCCAAGATAAAGGGCCAAAAACGGGCCAACCATTTTTCCAAATTTATCAGCAGTTACGAAGTCATATGAACCCATACTTAGGAAATTATTAAATGGCAGTGTTCCTCAATCACAATTGTAGCGCAAAAACAAAACAAGCACGTGATATACTGATGAAAGATCGTAAGAAAACAACTTAATTTCCATTTGTAGCCATAAACTGAGATAAATTCACCATGCTTCGATAAGTGTTAAGCATCTGTTAAAACAATCAGAACAAAACCAATAAACACGTGCACCACCTGAAAAACATTATGTTAGGTAACGCAACAGTTCTCACTGCTACCTCTACAACTGCAGCAACTAACGGGTGTTCTAATGAACTTACTTTCAAATAACCCAGAAACTCTACCGAACCTGACGCAATTTTGTTATAAAAAACTTCAAAGTATAGGAATTTGGTAAACTGCGATGAATTAATCAAAAACATGAAAAAATATGGTTTCTCAGACAGGACCCAGGGTGGCTAGATCTAATTCTTGCATGGGACCAGCCTATCCCGGAAAAAAACCAAAGGGCCAAACAAAAAATTTTGGGGCCAGAAAGTGTTATTTGGGACCAAATTTCTGAAATTTGGCCTCAAAAAGGTCAACCTGGCAACCCTGGCTGCAGTGCCACGCAAATTGCTAATCCAGAACTCTGATAGCTAACTGGTAGGCATCTAACTAGAAAAATGCCTTCAGGGCTGCAAGCTTAAAGGTTTGTTAAAACTACCCGTTCTTCCGTATAATGTGAACATTGTATTAGTTTACTATATAATGCTGCTTTGACTGTACGGCAAAACTGTTCTGAATGTATGTCATCTTTCTATTGACAATTAATGCAAAATTCAGGGTGAATGAGGTTTAAATTAACACACCGTGACCTTGCCATGCTGACTAGATATGCGATAGTTGGTGAAACATATAGAGCATCAGATAACCAATGCACAATTGCAACAGGTGCGGAACACATAAAGTTCATAAAACTGTATAAAACTTTGACACAATGCAAGCAGGGGATGTATGTTGGTGGAAACAGTGCTTTAAAGGTATTTTTGCTTGTGTGTCAGTTAGTGCAACTGCAAAAACAAATATCTTAATTTGATAAATTGTGACAGAAACTGAAAAATGACGATACAGCTGTGGTGAGGATAAACTGCTTTGCTCCTCCCAATGTTGGTCATGTCCAAACACCTACCGTTTCTGTAATATGCGCTGATGTATAGCTAACCACTTTTTGTGCTCTTCCGCAATAAATTATCATTATTAAAAAGCTTGCTATGACTTTGCACACAGTAGCAAAGAGTAGCGTGACAATTTAAAAAAATTAAAAACATTTTGTGGTCTTACAGGTAATGTCTGTTTTTCTTCATGAGGCAAACGATGTAGGCCTACAATATGGTGCCCNTGCTTGGGCTATCAATTTNCCTACAGTTGAAGACCGTTGGTTGATGTGTCCACATGACAAATAGGATATACAAAGANACAACAGGTTAGGGTATAGGAATACGGTATAAGGATNTAGAGGTTCAGGTCAGGTTTTAGGGATAGGGTTTATGGAAGGTTTAGCCTACATTTCATGCAACACAGACAAGAAGGTGCTAACAATTTACCAGCACTAAAGGCCCGACAAAACCCGTCCACTGGACTCTGATGTTACAGTCAACTAAGCAGGTCACATGTTTCGAACTTGTCATGAAACGAGACCACTTCAACTGATCAAGTTCGGCTAAAGACAAAATAGCTCCAGCAGTGCTGTTAATGAGGCAAATTAGACACTATGCGGCAAAATAGACACTGACAAACTTATTGGCAAATCTTATACCCAGAGAAAAATTTTACGAGAAGCACAGTGCTTCATGTGAGGGGGTGTTGCAGACCCCCGGGGCTAGGGTCTGAACATATTAAAAGCTCCAGGTTTTCAGTGGGCTTTCGAAGTTCTGTTTGAATAACATGAACGATGCGCAGTGTTCCTTGAAATCCATTTCCTGTTAAAAATTATCGATAGATTCCTTGCTTGTCTCTCATGTGGAGTGTAGTTACTTGGTCTGAAGGTATAGTTATGATGTTTTTTGGGGTATTTAAATAAATGCTGACTACTTTTGCAGCATTCTAATTGCAACTGTGCAACAGCGTTGAGTAGGCTATATTAGTTATAATTGTGATCATCAGTTACTATGCTACATGTGTTTCATATTAATTCCACCTATCAACTGAGCATATCCGGGGACATGATTGTCGAAACTCAGGTTACAAAGTTTCTAACCAAGAATTTGACACATAGCGTCACTGCCCTAAGATATTTCTTAGATTACTACATGTGACATTGAAATTAGACTATATCAGCTTTTTGACGAAATAATCAACAAATTTGAAACAACAAGGCAGGAAAACTTTGCCTTTGAAGATGGATAATTACAAGTAAAGCATTACATGGCAGAATTTTTTATTTTATGTTAGCTTTTCAGGGTATTATATCCAAAGAAATGTTTCCGGATTTTGCAATTTTATATTTCTCTAGTAGTTTTCTATAAATTGATTTGCCTTCAGTTTTTCATATGCATTCTTCTGTCTTTTCATTTTTTCTCTTCGTGTGTCTGTCCCAGTCAATCCTTCATGACATTCTAAAACTCTGAGAGTACATGCTCCAGAAGTCCAGAACCCCCGACATCTCCCCCCAGCAGGGATTGACCTGACGAGATTTGTGCCCATAAAACTCTGTCATTAAAATTCAAGCAAATCTTAGCAGACAAGCAGGGAAGTGTTTTCTTATTTTTTCATTTTCTTGCATTAGTTGCTTTGATTCGAATGTATTAACTCAGTTTGGAATGTGAAAATACGACAATAATTTGAATGTTCAATCGTGACCGACATTTCAAAATGGGGACAGCTTCACGCGAAATAATAAGACTCTTACCCTTATGATGATTTCCAAGATTCAAAGGTCCTGACGTCAATTCCGTGATGTCACAGTCACATGAAGTTCTTAGACTGGTCAAGAAACAACTATATGGCGGGCCCAATTTAGCTTTAGACGCCCTTTACTCTCAAATTTATCTTCGAATCTATGTTGCCACGAACGGGTTGGGTGGGAGCGCCCAAACTGACTGTCGTCTGGCGCGGGAAAGCCTAGGTGCGCCACTGACTGGTAGTTGCATTTAGTATAGTATTTTTTCAATGAAGGATCTGAATATCGGGAAACACAGAGTAATAAGATCGGATACGCTTTTCCCAAATAAAAATGTAGTCAGTCGCTTGACTTCAAATTTCTGTTTCCTAGTTGCGCGAAGAGTGAATTTCTCGTTTATAATTTGCAGATATCGGTGGCAACTTTATGCCTGGNGGACGCTTGAAAGTCCTCTTCACACGCCAAGAAATTGGGTGGAGAATTCAAATAATNACTTTTTCAACTTGACTTTTCACTACCGATTGGACGCTGACGTCTACGCGCCCTACGGAAGCATCAATCTCATTTTGAGAGAGCTTGCAAAGCACAAAGAACCACCAATTGAAGAGCTTCTTGCCAGAAAGAGAAAAGCGAATAAGATGGCGGCTTGGGCGGTCAGTAACTGTTACTACAAGCGCATGGCATACGCGAAAAGCTTAATGGACGCAGGGCTAGAGGTGGACACGTACGGCCGTTGTTTCAATGGAAAACAGATCGGTCAAGGCACGTATTCGGAATCATTTTATCAGCAACTGAGTGAATATCGTTTTTACTTTGCTTTTGAAAATTCAATCGATTGCAAAGACTATTTCACGGAAAAGTTTTGGTTTAATGGTCTTCGATCCGGTGCCGTGCCGATTGTGTGGGGATCGAAAAAATCAGACCTCCTCAAAGTGGCCCCGAGCCGTTCCTTTATTCACGCCAGCGACTACACTGATCCTGGGGAGCTGGTGACTTATCTCAAGTATCTTGCCGCAAACGAGACCGCTTACGCAGAATACTTGCAATGGAGGACGTGGGTCGAACACCCGGAACGCACAGAAACACATCTTCGAATGGAAAATCGAGAAAATGATTTACGCAGTTTCTGCAAACTCTGCTCGATACTGCAAGCTGATGGTCGGCGTCGCAGAAAAGGAATACGCCCGAAACCGCGTGTAGTAAAATCACTGGATAATGCCTGGATAGGCACGGAAATGGGTCAATGTCACAATTAAACACGCCTTTATAGACACTTTATTTTGTGTGAGCCTCATCCCTGAATAGAAAACAACGGTAGTATTTCGCTGAGAAGTTCCCCCAAACACTATATGCAGGATGTTCTCGTTTCACTATTATCCTTTGCTGAATTAAAAATGCAGGAAACGTTTGATTGTGATAGGATGAAGGTGAAACAAGTTTTGATCAAAAACGAAAGGAAATTTGAACTTTCTGTTAGCAGGTACTGAGCATCAAGTTCCTTGAAATTTGTATATGACCGCCAAAGATTGCCGAGGTTTCTTTATTACCGATGTACAGTGAAGGTTTAAAGCTGTTTTGTTTGACCGCTCCCTGATCTTGTTTTGCACATTTATTTATAGGTGTTGCATTGTTATTTGCGCTTTTACCGCTGCTGGTTGATTTTAGTGATGGATTTATTTACAGTTTATGACTAGATTTTCAGTTTTTGTGCAGGTGCCTGTAACATAGTTTTGATGAAACATAGCTTAGATCCAAGCTTGGTCAAAAAATGTCAATCGGTGGCATTTCCTTTACCTATTCGCTTAGTTATCGCAATACAAAACTTTTCAGTGCTTTTTGTCTGGTGTTTGTCAGCTTGTCGCACCGTTGATTTCTGGATATTACCAAGGCTGTAAACTTATCAAGCACAGAGAGTGTATAATGAAAATATATTTTATTGCTTTTCGTGAGCATTTATGTCACAAGTTATGCAAATATTTCACTTATCATTGTTGTTCAGAAATAAAGTTCCAACGTCCGTTTTATTTAATCACTGTACCTTATTCCATACCCCCCAAAATTAGTTTATTTCTATCCCTGCACGTCTAAAAATGGAATTTCTACTTAACTTTCAATATTCAAGTAAGCAATTTCCACAAAGGCTACGAAGTCTAATCAGCATTTTTTTTCCCAGGAGATCGATTTCACGTAAAATTACGCATCCTCAGTACGGAAATCTAATTCAGATAGAATTCTATTTGTGCAAGTCTGGATCATCGCAAAGTCATGAAAGCAGAGCCCACGTAGGCTGATTCCTCGAAAACCGGAAGCCAAGAGCTTGTAATCGAAATTTCGGTGTTTTTGCGAAAACTAGCAGTTCTTGAATTGAAGTTAGTTGTTCACGTTTCGTCTTTTGCAAAAATTCTAAACTTGTTGTGAGGAGCACTGGTATATGGCAAAGAAAATCTGTGTCTCACAATAGCAATATGAACCCAAGAATAATATAAATTTTAAAAAACACGTCTAACCCGTTCACATTCTGTGCATTGTTTGCCACATTTAATTCTGTTAATTTCACTAAACAGAACTGAAGGTGCTTGTGTTTGTGACAGTGCTTTGTTTGGTTAAAAACCGGAACATGGATATTAAACAAACTTAGAAATGATTATGGTAACACGGTGCTTTTCTTGCACGGTTTGCAATTTTATGTTTTTCTGGCTCTTCCAATAAATTTTGCATCTAGCTCACCCTCTGCAGGCGGATTTTTACTATGCTTTAGCTACAGTTCTGTTACTCATTATCAGCCAGGGACCCGACATAGGGAAGTGCCGTCCCAGGGCGAGTCGAAAAGTGCCGCCCCCCCTACAGTCAGTGCCGTAACCAGAGGTTTGAGCCAGGGGATTTTCTGAAGGGGGCCCGTTAGCCATCGTGTGGGCATGCAATAATTAGTTCCTGAAAACTCACAAACGTTACATATATATGGGTTTAAGTCTTCGTTTGTTCGCGCCACATATATATGGTTGTAAGTCTTCGAACATACCCCGTTGGTGGTGAATCGCACATTGAATGACACGCTAACCGAGAGGCTGGAACAGAGGGTACTCGAATAACATAAAAATGGTTATATAGCGAGGTACAAAGCAGATGTTAGCTTGTAAACACAAATAACACAGGCATGGGCGTCCGCAAAAATTTTTCCAGGGTAGGCAAAGTCGACATTCGGTTGTCCATTTCAGGTTGCTGACCACACAAATGCAAATAGACGTTCACATAACGGTTTACCTTTGCTACACCACAAAGAAAATGACCCACGTTGCTGCAACAGTCCCAAAAATGCGCTTTGTTGGCAGCAACATAGGCGTACGGGAAGGCATTTTACTGGGAGGGCGGGAAAAATTTGCCCTGAAAGTAACTTTTTCAGTTTAATGCGAATGGGGCCTGAAACCTCTTGTAAATCTGTTCTATACAGTTGAATTCGTTTATAAAGGCTTCGTCTGTAACGTCAATTCGCCTGTTACGTTACATTTTGTTCGGTCCCGATGGCATCTTTTACATGCATTTCAATTCGCTTGTAACGTCATTTCGGCAATAACGTTCTTTATACAATCTTCTAGAGGTGCTCTTACAGGCAAATTCTGTAGTTACCTTGCTTGCACACGGGGGTGATGTTCCTTGCATGTTGTGTTCTCCCAGACAAGAAACCTTACGGTGATCGCCGTTACTGACGCAAATATGTGCGCGACATCATTGACGCCATGCAAAGGTTAAAAGCGATAGTTCCGGATCAAATGGTCTGACTCCCTACAACTGCCTGTGTTATCATTTCTGTGCGCTTGAGCATGGCACTTAAAGACGCGCACGGCGCACTCATGGGGCCAAGCAATCTCCACGTCCGTGCCGCCCGTTTCTACGAAAGATTGCACCTCGGGAAATGAAACACACACTCAAAATGCATGTGCCAGTGTGCCTATACGTAATGCATCGTATTTGTATACTGTGATTGTACCATGTACAGTACTGCACGATATTCCTATAAATGTAGCCTATAAAACACTTTCCAAGTACTTTATACAAGTATTGTCATTCGTAACACCGGTCCATATTACACAAACCGCCACCTGGTTGGTCCAAATTACACACTGCATTCACGAAATTAACTTCAAAATTTCCCTACCTTAGCCAGTCAGGAAACATTTGGTGTTAAGATCAATGTTGCAACAGATAACAGAAGAGTTCTAAAAAAAGCACGGAAACCTGGCATTAAAAAAAACGAGGACTTGGTCCAGATCAAAGTCACTATAACCAGTCACGACTTTAGTCCAGATTACACACTACACTAGCCCAAATTACACGGATCACCCCAAGTGAATATGCACTGAATACACTGTAATGAAAATATTTTCAATGTTCAGGATTTTTTAGCAACTTGCGCTTGCCTTCAAAAACAGAGTTTTTCCGCAAAATTTTCACTGTACTTAATATATTTCTTACCATTCAAGATTTTGAGCAACTCTGCGCTTACCCTGAAAAACAAAGTTTGCCCTGAAAATTTTCACTGTATTCAATATACTTTTTACATCCAGGAATTTTGAGCAACCTGCGCTTGCCCCGAATTCGCTGTATTGAATATATTTTTTTTACAGTGACGTGCGGTGAGGTTTGCGACTGGGCAGGCACTGTCTCTTTCAAAGCCAAATTTGCGAGTGTATGAATTGAATGGAGTAGCATAAATTCACCACTCAACTGGCTGCTTGCAGAATGAC
>JGI24158J21664_10006705_pt1 | contig 15217 bp, 7 predicted proteins | sample Ectturendosymbi3_FD_21664 | JGI IMG/M metagenome (IMG submission 21664) | reverse complement strand
TTTATCCCTGTTTGAAGCCTTTCAATTTTACGCGCTAACCTCGCATCCACTGTAAAAAGTGCGGCTGGAAAAGTCGGGCTCACTTTACCTAGGTGTCTAACAATTGCGCGCCTTGCTTCAGTCAAATTGTTTATACCAGTATTAGTCTGTATTATTTGAACACTACAACTGTATTTTACTTTGTGACTGAGTGCCCGGACGTTACAGTGTTAGTTTGAGGATGTGGTCAGGCCACAAACCATTCGTACTTCACCAGGACTTAGTCAGGTTGGACTCTATTTCTTAAATGCGATTTTCATGTGTAAATCTGAGTGTAGTGTTGTACCAAGTGTTACGACTTAGCCAACAACTATGTTGAGGAAGTGTCTGTAATGTAGTGTTCTACGAAGTGTTACAAGTTAGCGAACAAGTATCGGTAGTCCTGTGATCCTACTACCAACGCTGATACAAAATGTTCTGTGTCTGTTATTATCAATCTGTGTTGTGCAGATAGTGCATGCTTGTGCTCTATGGACTTCAAGTCTGGTTCAAAGGTTAAAATTAAAATAATTGAATATTATTTTCAAAAATCATTGCATGCTTATTGGTAAATATATTTTGTTATCTTCCTCAGCCTTTTTATCATAAGAAGTTTCAGGGGCATGGGCTTCGAAAGTGGAGGCCAAGGCCGCACCAAGATTTTGAAATTTGATATTTTCCCATCAATTTTTGCAAGAAAACGTTGTTTAGTTTCGAGTGGTGTAAATGTAATTTTGCCACTTTTGACTGCCCCTGTAAAAATATTTTTGGCCCATCCCTAGAAAATCCACTATTGGTCCCTTCCTGGAAAAAATCCCTCCGGCGCCCATGTTTAGGGGCACTTGCTCATCTATCGAAATGCTGAAGGGGTACATGGACGAGAAAAGTTTGGGAACCCCTGGTTTAGATAGTGTCTCAACAACCAGCATATCTAGTTTTCTGTTTCGATGGACAAAAAAGTACCCGTATAACGCATCCAGTTTTCTGGCAGGTATGAAACTGAGTTGGAGAAATCCCACCAGTGTTGCCACTTCTGATATTTCAACATCAGATGCTGATGTTAGGATGAAAATGAGTTAGATTCATGCTTTTCAAGTTTCTTTCATCAATTTCTCACCCTCGTGTGTGTTTGGTAATCATTCCAAACTGAAGAAGCTCTCTTCACACCTTTGGGAATAACACTCACGTTGCACATGATAAGTAACCAACTTTTCCATTTAATGGCTATAATACCCTCTCTTTCGGATTCAACACTTTGTTAGATATTGCAAATGGAAGCATTTAGCTTGTACAGTAGAACTCATCTAATTCGTCATCGTCTAATTTGTCAATTCGCTTAATTCGTCACTTTTTTGTCGGTTCCAGCAGAATCCCTATCTTTTGTGTACATTTCTGTTGGTCTAATTCGCCATCGTCTAATTCGTCAATTTGCTTAATTCGTCACTTTTTTCTAATCCCCTTCAGGTGACAAATTAGGCAAATTCTACTTTATGTTAAACTGTAATGTTAAATCTGATGTTATCTGATGTTGAAAAACACAATAGTCTGATGTTAACGCCACTGACCCCAGTGGCAACACTGAATCTCACTACTGTCAACATGGTCGAGTGGGAAGTGACTAGACATCGTCAGTTTGCGTGACTCCTTTGTTGTATTTGGTTTTTCTTTTGATGTACTTGCACAAGATTGTAAGTCAAAATTTTGGACCCCTTGTGATGTATATTTCGCAGGCAAGTGCTTTTGAACTAGGGTTAGGTTTAGCATTATTTAGGATTAGGGTTTTGTGTTAATGTTTAAGGTTAGGGTTTAGGGTTAGGGTGAAATACCAGGGACCTACACTCTAGGTGTGGGGCGCACACCCAATCAAACTGATAGTGACATGACTCTTTCTAAATAGTGCGATGAAGGGAAATCACAAAAGGATTGAAAGACATGTGGCGTAACTGATGGGCAGGGGGCGAGCTGCCCCCCCCCTGGCAAGCTAAATATAAAAAACGGGCCCTCTTTAGCTTATAGTATTCATGTGGTTTCCAGTAGGTTGCTGTTGTTTTTGGGGTTTTTCTGGATTGGATATTTTCGTTTTTTAACCTAGTACAGTCATCCACGACATTCAGATTCACTAATATTTCTTAATTTTTTTCTGAGTGTTGGCTAGTGGGCCCCCCTGTATTTAAGTTTAGCCCCCGTGGCTCAAACCTCTAGTTACGCCACTGTTGAAAAGATAATTATGGATGTTTAACTGATTTTCTGGGCCAAATTTCAAAACTTTCCTATTTTAACTTTATTGATTTACTTGACTTTTTGATGCATCACTAGTTTCACGTTTCATGTTTTGATGTGGCAAACCTGGGTGTGCACTTATGCAGCTCACACTAGAGGTGTATGGAGTCTGAAATTTTTAACTTCGACTCTGCTCTTGCTTCGGCTTAATATATTCCGACTCCGCTTTGACTCCGAAACATTTAAAAATTTTGGACTCAGACTCTTGCTTAAACTCCAAAGTGAATTATCTGAACTTTTGGCAGTGTCTAAACGACCGTATCTGGTTTTCGCATTAAAAGACTAAAAAACCGTATCAAAAAAATCTGCTGATCAGTGCAATTCATGTTAATTGCTTCTCAGATAAAGCGTTAAGGTAGCCATAAAATTTCTACACTATAACCAACCCTAAGCCCTAACCATTTACCTTAACCGCAAACCCTAAACATCAACACTGAACGCTGATAAACCCTAACCTTTGACACTAACATTGACATGCAAGAATTACTGGCATTTGAATACATGAAAATTAGTGTTCACAGAAAAACAAGTCTCAAAATTAAATCCATGCAGCATGTGTTAGTAGCATCACAATAGGAAAAATCATCTAGTCACAGCATTTTAATTTTTGTGATTTCACTCTTTCAATTCCTCCTCTGCCTTGGATGCTCGGGGCCGTCGCCCCGTTCTTCCCCCTGCATGCCACTGCCCCCTACCATCCCTAGCACACATATCAACACAATTTTTTTATATTCTATATTTTGGATGTTTTAAAATGATTAAAACAAGAATGAGTGCAAAGATGCATTTTTATATAAAACTTAATTTAGTAAATTAACTCATTTAGCAGTTAGAAACTGTTAGAGTTCATGAAGGGCTTGATTTCATTTGAACAGCATTAAAGTTGGACAAGAAGGTGAATATTGCTGATTTGGCTTTAATGAGGTTAACACCATTCCCCTGCAATTGCAATTTACCTTCATTGAACTTTGTAAAGATATCTGTGGACTGTGACAGTCAAGATACTGTATCTATGACACCCTTTGACAGTCATCTTCTGTGTGCAGCAACAGGCGTACAAACTCTCTTCGTCATTATCCGAGTGTACCACATTGCTTAAACTTAGCCGAACACTTCTAAACCCTTGGGTGTCCTTTGATAAATCAGCAATTAATACTTTTTTTTCACATTTTTAGTAAATTTTGAGTTCGGAGCAGTGCAGGTTTGAATTTGATCTGCATATTTTAAAAGTTTTTGAACTTAGCCATCACACTTGCAATCATCCACTGACTCTACCATCTCTCTCTCCCCTGGATTTCCTTGGTGCTGCTCAAGTTAAAGTGCATTTTGAAACACACTTCTCTTTTCTGGAATCTTGTTGATTCCTTTTAGGTAGCTTATTCTTGTTGGCACCTAACAATATCTGTAAAAAAAATATAAATTGCTTTTCTACTTTCAAATTGGACTCATACAAGGTTATTATTATATTTGTGATCATTAAACCACTCCATCCAAAATTAGCTCACGGTTTTGGTTACAGGCTGAGTCTAAGTGCAAGCGTGCAGTCTCAAACCTGACCGGTGATAGTCACTGTAATGAAACGGGCATTATTAAGTAGCAGTTTACCTGTGCCAAGAAGTACAGCTGATGAAAATTCCAATAAGCATTTCATTATAGAAGAGGACAGTTTTACTGTGCAGCTTACCTTTAGTAATGGAAACTGCTGTTCATCAATTTATCTGCTAGCATTTCACCTCTGTTTTGTTTCCAAAATGCTAAGTTTTTGTTTACAAATCACATGCATACATGTTTGTTGATCATACTGTTTTTTTATGACATGTGGTCACTCAAAGTTAGTAAGACAACAGAAATGTAATTAAAAACTGGATCTCCTATCATCCCCCAACCACCTATTTCTGCTTCACCACCCCCCTAGAGTTCCTCACTGCCCCCAGGTGTGTGGTACCACCCACTTCGGGAACCACTGATTTACACTGATAGTGAAGCCTGTCCATGCATGTCACTTGTTCTGTATTTCCTTCCAGTTCAGCTTTCAGTTTGGCACCTATTCTGTTGACAAGGCAATATATGACCACACACTGACCCTTTGGTGGCTATACAACATTCTTGTCATCCCTGATTTAGAAAAAGTCAAGGTGGTCTGCACTCTCTAACCTTCAACTAAGTGCAGGCTACCTCGACCCTTTGTTTTATTAGCATAGGTCGACAAGAACATTGGGCCATTGGCGGCTTTAACTTTGAAATTAATGTTAGGTAGCCTAACCCCTAAAGGTAATCCTAACCTTAAACCTTAATGCTAACCCCCGAGACTAACCCCAACGCTAACCATAACACAAACGTTAAGTGAAGCCTAAACCTAACACCTAAGGGAAAATATTTGAAAATTATGAAAAAAGTTTTTAAAAAAAGGGAAGTCGCCAAGGTGAGAGTCAAACCAAAAAGCAATCGCATACCAGACTTGAAAGCATAACCACTACACTACAAGCAGCGTGCCGATTACATGACAAACGGACCTTTTCATTCGAATTGTGTCATGCCACTAGACCAAATGTTCGACTGGCGGCACAATAGCTCCAGCTGATGAGTTGCTGCCAGAATCTTGGCAGTAAAATAGACACTACCTTAATGTTGAAGCCATTCTTTACTGTCAGCATCAAATGTACTCATGTTAGATTGAGTGATGCCAAGCTTAGATATTTTACTTGGATCAAATCAGGTTTTGTATTTTGTTTTAACCTTATGAAATAGAAGTTTCAAGTGCATTAGACAATGGAAGTGGCTACGGAACCACCCATGGATCTTATTTCAAAACTTATTCCACCATACCGCCTGGCAACATGTGGTTCGAATAAAGCATTCAAGTGGCAGTGTCCTGATAGCATAGCGGATACATTTCAAATGTGATCTGCCAATGGTTTTCAGTTCACCTCTCACCTTGCGGACTTACATTTTCGTAGAAGTGCCTGTTTGCACGTTTCAATTCCTGGGACCACTTTTTCTTACTATTTTCAAAACTTTCCAAACTTTCGGTTTAGGGGTTAGCGTTAGGTTACCTCAACGTTAGGGCTACAGTTAGGGTTAGGTTTACCTTTTGTGTTTACTATGTTTCTACCATTAACTGTCACTCGTCCTTTCCCATTGCAACAACACCAAGCACCTGAACGTGCAGGCATTCTTGTCGTGCATCACTGTTATGCTACAGGAGGTGGTCAAATTTAAACATCCACGCGAGGTTCTATAGCCACTGCCATAGACAAAATGCTTGTGCTGCAGATGCAGACCTCTGAGGCATTATAACACTAGCAAGTGTTGGTTCCTTTTTAATTTAAAGGTAGCTGCAGTTTCTGAGATGAAAGTAGCATACTTGCTGATCTTAAAGTTTAACTTAACGAGTCGTGGCTTGAAGACATGAACTAATAAGCTGGCTGATGAAAACTGATGACAAATATCATTGGTGATGTAAACTAATGCAGTAACAGTACATCGTTCAAAGCTCCCAAAGGAGTGATCATTTATGACAAAAAGACATCAAATCATGTGCTAAAGCCATGTGCTCTTTGAATCACTTGATAAAAGTTACTCAGTTAAAAGGGCTGGGGAACCTGCGGCCTGCATGAACAGTTAATATGGCCCACATCTGAATTTTCATCAACTAATTTAATTCCATGACAATTTGACACGTGTACAGTAAGTCAAGAAAAGTCTTTATTTTCCTTTGGACGAGAAAGGTAGAATTTTAAGATAAAATTAGATAGTTTTTGCTGCCCGCCAGCAATATTCCACAATTCATGTGGCCCGTTATAGTAAATAGAATCTCCACCCCTGGTTTAAAGGTTCTGATGATATGAGGTTAAATTATGCTTCATGATTTGCCTGCGCAGAGCTGAAGTTAAATGGACACTCAAAACCAAATTTTTTTTTTCATTGCAGACTTGAAGACTTTCCCAGTTCTTTGAGGTTTGAACAGCTCTCTAGCATAATTGGCTGAGGAGCTATGGGGTTTGTAAGTCAACTGAAATATCCCTGGTTTTTCCCTGATATCCAATGACAGTATATTCGTGAACCGGCAGCCAAAGTGTTTGCCCACACACTATTTTGAAAAAGCACTGAATGTTCAGAAATTAATTGGTCAGCCATTCTTGTATGCTTCAGTCATGCATTTACAGGTAGAATCTTGAAGCTTATTTTCCAAGACCATTGATACCACAAAATGCATTAATTAACACTTCAAACGCCGATTGTCTGGGAGTTGCCCAACTGTAGACCGCCGGCACACGATATATTCGTGGATCGGTGCACGATATACTCATACTTCACTTCAAATGCCGACCGTCGCATGTTTTCCTCTATAAAGTATGAACATTTCGTACAAGTCTCTAGCAACCAGAAACAAATATGTATAATGTGATTTGACGTGCGGTGGTCAGGAGAGTGTTTCAAAGCAACCATAGTTTATTTTGCCTGCAGTCACGCACGCATTTCGCCGAGTGCGGAAATAAGATGGGCCTGCTGTAACCATGTGGCTGATTGTCTCGGCACATTGCATTTCATTGGGACCGGTTTCTAATGTAATGTGGACAAACAATCACTCAGAAATTTTCTTGCTGAGTTAAAACCTATCATGTAGAGATTTGATGATTTTTGCTTGAGCATAAATATTTTTTTCGTCAGCAAGTAACTGCTTCACCCGTGTGTTTGACGCTGCTTCACACACATTCCCTCTTGGCAGATTTCAAATGGCCTGTTAGTGTAAAGCATTTGTGAATGCATGCCAATGCAGAGTGCATAAATAATTACTCAAAAACTTTTTACTGAGTTAGAACATATCATGTAGAGCTTTCACAATTTTTACTTGAGCATAAATATTTTTTTTGGCAGCAGGTAAATGCTTCAGCCAACTTTTTGACACTGCTTCACAAACATTTGTTCTTGGCAGATTGCAAATGACCAGTTAGGGTTTTTGTCCTCCAAAAGAAGTGGAAAAATTCTTTGATTTTGATTTTCGCAAACTACACAATGTGACTGACGTTTTTGTGCAGAATTTGTGTTGCTATCGTCTGTGGTTTTCCATCCAGAGCCTTTTTTAAAACAATGCCTTGCCCACTCAAGCGTCAGCGCAAAAACCATACCGGCGTTCTAGCATCAGACAGCAACCATGAATATATTGTAGGCCGGCGGTCAATGTGTTAATATTTCAAAAGTATTTCGGGAATTAAAATTTAAAGCTAGTTGTTTTCATCATAACAATTTTTATATTTACATGTTGGGTGCGACATGGCGACGTTTCACATTGTGACGCAAGTGTCGCAGCGTGTGACACAGTGTAATCCAATGTTACGAAATACACTTTAAAAGTACGACCAGAAACGTTCATCTACTACCGAATTGATCACACAGGTCGTTCATGACTGGTCTGAAGTACAGCAAACCTTTTTTCTTGGTCAATCGGATTCGCACAACTAAGAGAATGAAGAGATAAGCAGAGGAGCAGTTTGCCACCACACAATGGAGTTCTCACCACAATTGTGTGCTCTAATGGAGACGTTTCACATTGAAATCAATGTTGTTGGTTTGCAGTTAGTTTTCTGCTGCTAAACTGTTGATAGTTAGACATATCAGGTAAAATAGAATGTATTTCTAGGTATAAAAATTAATTGTTTCCATGTTGAAAATGGCGATATTCCAGCAACAGCCCTGAAAAGGGCTCATAAAAAGTGCGAACTGTGCAGCAAGTGTGGCAAATGCAAAGAGACTATGTTGTATTGTGTATGGGGTTTCACGGTGCATGATACTGTTGCAACCTCTCCGGTGGTTTTGCAACAATACCTTGTTTCCACTGGAGAGGTTGCAACAATACCTTATTTCCATGAAAATATCACCTTGAAGCATGTGTAATGTGCCTTTGTGTCATACCACCATTCCTTGTTTTTTTGGCAATCACAATTCACTGTTTTTATTGGCGCATTACAATTCACTGCATTGTGCACTTGGGATCCAGGCAAAAAAACGATGGATGTTGTGGTTTACAGTAAAAAATCATAGTGAAAAAACTTGTATTGGTTACAGTACCCGGTTTTCAACAAGGTCATTTGCAAATGGCTTGCGAATTTGTTTTTCGCACGGGATGTACCAACTAGGGATCTGTGGTTACCGTGGTGTAATATGTCACAGTGATGTCGCAGAAATAAAAAATGACATCATTGCAGGTGGTATGAAATAAGATTTCTCATAATGTCTCAGTTTTTTCGTAGCTCCACTGGTTTGTAAGCTATGGCCACAAGATAAATTCAAAACCACAAACCAATTTAAAACCAGACAGTGCTTCTCGCACAACACAACTAATTTGCGACCAGACACGACACTGCTTTGCACCAATGACTCGCACTGTAAGGTATTAGACGTGACGCCACAGCATCGCACCCAACGAGTTAAAAACTTCATTTGGCTGCACCAATGTAAACACGTAGATTTTCTTCTAGTGGTTCATTTTAAATTTATGGTACAAGTAATTGTTACCTTGTTTAATTTGTTGAAAGTTGCTTTTTGAAAGTTCAAATATGGAAGAGTTGCCCCTCAGTTTGACTCCATTTACTGTGATTTGTTTTTAGTTTTGTGGTTAAGGTTCTCCACAAAAACAATTTCTTTTTTGGTCATGCGTTGCAATGATGGCGGGTAGACGTGTAGGTGAAATATGTGTCAAAAGATTTTGGAAGTTGGTTAGATAATATTTTTTTGCACATAATTTTGCCAACTTCTAATTTATATGTTTCTTTGATATGAAGAACTGTTGTTGCTTTTAGATCATTCAATCTTTTATCTTTGATTAGTAAGTACTGTCTTTAAGAACTTTTTTGTGTCATTTTTTTAATATGGCCAATTCTTTGACTGTACCTTACATTGTTACTACATATTGTTGATGGTTCTACACAATGTCATATATACACTAAGGATTAAGTAAAGATGACAATTTTTTTAACTTTAGTGTTCAATCTAAATATTCTTTTTACTGCACATGTCTTATAAGAACTATATTTTAGTCTGTTAGTATATCAGCCATACTGTGGAAAGTTTTAATCAAAAACAAATTTTGCTTTTTGATGTTTGAATACAATTTCTGTCTGATGATCCATTCTTCCAAACTAATAATTCCATTTTAGCATTTAGTCATTTAATGCTTTGGGAGCCAGACTGACTTCATGCCAATAGCCTCAGTGTGCCAAGCAATTTTGGGTGTTTTGGTTGGTGTTTACCTGCCATGTTTCAAAAGGATTATTCTTGCACCAACAACCACCTGCAACAGCCTGCTTAGTATAGAGACAGACACTGTGTAAATGAGTCTTGATCTTAGTACAGTTACAGTATTTTTGTGAAGGTTGCAAATATCTATAAATTAGTGTAGATATCCTGTATGTATATGGGCTATGGCACCCTCGCAGAATAAAACTTGTACCTGTACAGGGTAATCACTAGAGTGTTAAAATCTGTGCCAAATGTTAGCGTCATTAGAAAATATATACTTGTAAATTATCTAGCAAGAGTTAGGTGATTTACATAAAATAGAAATATAATTTTCCCAAGGGTTCTGACTTGTGGGACTTCTATGATAACCTTTCCTTTTACAGGTATGGATTTACAAATCTGTGGTGAGCGGCATTAGAAAGATTAACATCAGAACATATTCAAGCATATAATCCCTTAGCCTGTATCTGGCAAGTTTCGCTGCAAAAAGGTTGTCAATTTCATTAAGTGTGAAATGAGTAACATCAGCAACACCACAATGTGGAATGACAGGGGCAAAACCAAAATTAGTCTCTGTGCAAGACATGACTACTAACAAGAAAATCAAGCAATGACTTGGTCATCAGTTTTTGAAAGATATCAAAATATAAAAATATGGTTACGAGCTTGTAATTGTCAAAAAAATCTTCTGAGATGTGTGTACGAGTGCAACCATTTCCTTTTTTGATCACTGGGGAATTGAACTTTTCTGGTGCAGAAGTTGAATATTTCTGTTCCGTGAAATGCAGCGATATTTGCTGAAATTTCCTAAGTTTAGTAGGAAAGTTGTCTGTTCCAAGGCATCTTTATCTTGCAGCTTTTTATACACTGTGTTATTTCTTTTGTTATCGATGTAGAAAAGAATCAATGTCATTATTGCTTGGCACCTTAGGTCGTGCAGTATAGCATGCCATTTGCAACATTTAAAAGGAATGCCAGGAAATTTTCTTGTTTATTTAACATTAATGCCAAGTACAAGAGAGGATGCAAAGCAAGGACTGTTGTTTGAGTTGTTAGTATGACCCCAAACTGTGAAGTAAATACAGCTTTTCAGCCTGATAACCATGTACAGTACTTTTCTGGTTATATATTATTAATCATGTTTTAATTTTTGCCATAACTTAAAAACACCTGCCTTGTACCTATGCAGATTTACTTCCAGTAAAAATGTTTAAAAGTGCAAAGCCATCTGTTGATGCCACTCCTCCAAGGAGCTTTAAAGAATCTGTCAAAGACTGGTTCACCAACAAGAACAAAAGGTGATGGTAATGTTAGTCTATTACATTTGGAGGAAAGTATTTCACAGCTTGATAGAGAACTTGCTAACAAAATCTGTGAAAATGTGTGGACCAAAGACTTGTGTGAATAAAGAACTGTTACTGTTCCACATCATCCCCTGAAAAAGTCACAGTACCTCGCATCAGTAAAACTCCCTCCTATTCTGCTGAAGCTGAAGTCAAACTCATCTGTTTTGGATGGGAATTTTTAAAGATTGTTTCAGACAATGCAGAATACCTTTCATTACTTGAAAATTAAGGTCAAAAAACATTACTCTAAATGCTTTGTTCTAGTCAAAAGTGTTATGGTTCTAAAGAAAGAATTGAAACTGTAGTTGGGTAGTTTCACTTTAAAATGTTATGTCAAAGAGAACTACAAAACTTGTCTCTAACATTTTTCCCGAACAAATGGAATAGTGGAGTGAGAGTCCAATGATTTAGTTGCGCCTCTGTTTGAAACCAACGCAGGATATAGGTTGTTTTTGGAAACCATCCAAATTTTGTCATCAGTGATAAGTAGAGGCCCACACAAGCCAACATTTTACATGATTCTAGCCGATACCTTGCTCTGTTTAATATTTCAAAACCCAGCCCATACTACAGAGCATTCTGGTCCAACCTAGCCATTCCAACAAAGCTGAAAGGTTCAGACTGGCCATGCAGCAGATGTCTTCTCATGGAATTTGCAATCACACATGAGCTTGACTTCTATGCAGTAGGTACATTACTGAAAAAACTAGAGATAGACCGACATATCGGCTGATATTTGGGTTTTACCGATATATCGGCATCGGCCGAAACGGCCGATTGTAACGGGCTTAGTAGGTGTTGATAAAACACTGTTATATTCCTCACGCATACAGACAACTTGCGCAAGAAAGCACAACGAAGCAAGTCAAGGCAGTTATCTTGCAGCAACGCTAGCAAGTGCGTTTTCATAAACAAGCAGACTAGATGAACCATGGAGCACGCGTCGGCCGTCGCAGCCGAAACAAAAACATCATTAATCAGATTAATAAAAATCATAGCAAAATATTGAAATTGCTGCAATTTGAAAAAATTTAGCTCACAAATTCTGATTTTTAAAGTTTTTGAAAAAAAGATAAGGCATAGAATACATTATAATTTTGATAATGAAGCAGAAAACAAGATTTAAAAATTCTGGAAATATCGGCTATCGGTCCATAAATGGCCGATGTATCGGTATCGGCCCCAAGAAAACCTTGTCGGTCGCTCTCCAGAAAAAACGCTGCTAGAGTCGTTCATGAGCTGACGTTATTACAACACAGCCTGTAGCGATTTCGGTCCGGCCTGGATTCTACTGACTTCAAACCAACCCATACAAACCTCTGATGTCAAGCTTGTAGTTACATTTAATTTTACACTTTTGAATAATTCGAGGCGTTTGTAATTAGGGAAGTATTGGATTACGAAACACAAAAAATAAAACTGAATGTTTCGACGTTTTTAGCATTGGGTTGTGGAACGAATCCACTTTTGTTTTTTACCTGTCTTCAAAGAACTGAAAAGCAAGTACAACAATTTCCACATTTTTTATCATTTTTATATTTCTGTACTCAAAAGTTTTTCTTTGCTATGATGTGAATAACTTGGTTCTTCACAATTTTTGCACCAGTTGGATTTATGATTTTTGTGGTGAAGATTAATTGCAGTATGTACAGACGGGAATTGCAGTTTGCTTTGATTGTCAGTGGCAAACTAGCTGCTAAAGTACAAAACAAAATTGTGCGTTCAGTTGTTATCTGAGGAAAAGTTGCCTTGTAGCACTCAAAGCTTTCCAAGGTTGTGCTGTACAAAATGCCGTGACAGCAGTTCTAAAAAAGTTGGAACGAAGTTGCTCACGCAATTGGACTGGCGAATATTTTTTCTTAAATTAGTGGAAAGTAGATGTTTCGCTTACAGCACTGATTGCGCTGAGCATGGCATTCTCACTGTCATATAACTAGGGCTATTCTTGGAAAAAAATTCGTGCATCTCGAATTCCTTCTTGCAATCGTCACGGAAAACGTTTTTTGGTTCGTTAATTTCTTGACTCAAGTGCTAAACCTTCACTACGAAATAAATCTTCCTCAGATTCCTTAGCAGCCTAGATAGCTTACAAAGCTGACAATACCTGATAATGCGTTACGTTTTTGTGCTGCAAGATTGCACTAATTTTATGCCTCACAGAACCTTAATTACAAAGTGTCCAAGATCAGATGGAAATGGTAAGTTTGCTTATCAGATATTGCCTATTTAAAATTGTTACAGTACAGAAAATTATAAAAAATATGGACGCAAATCATATTTTAAAGGACATTTCTTTGAAATAAGGACAAAAATATTCTTTAAGACATATTATTTCAAAATATGGACATTTCTTATAAACAAAGACGGTATGACTCTTAAAACATGTTTTGCAGAAAGATGCTGATCAACGTCGCACTGTTTGGAGCAGGAGTTTTACTAAGTGCATCATTTACCGATCTTACATTCGAAGCTCCATCGCTTCCACCGAACAGCATGTGATGCGATGAATGACAGTTGTCAGACTGGTAATTCGAATGGACTTTAAGCTCAGTTACACTGGCGCCAAGGGAAGTTACATCGTCGTCCACGAAATGAATGTTTCCGATACGTCGTGTTTTCTTGTATAAAGTTAAGCGCGTGAGGTTTGTGCAAACATGTGAACCTCTGTTTCATCAAAGTCGTGGTGTTGTAGATTTTCGTGTTCTTACCAATAGAAATGAGCTTAGCGCTAATCACGAGAATACGCATCGTCCCAAACAGTACAAATATTCCAGAGCGTACGAGACTGAAGAGAAAGGAGCGTTGCAACAACCCTCGAAAATCGAAAATATTGTCATCTTATGGGCGAAGTAGTTTTAGTGCAGAAAGGATCGAAAATAGAGGTCATGGAATTGTTATGATTGCATGGGCGTCGGAAGGACTTTCCAAGGGGGGGACTAGGGGCTTTTTCCAGAGGGGGCCAAAAGTGGTGAAGTTGTTTTTTTCCACTCGAAACTGAGAAAACAAACTTTTTTGCTAAAATTTTCAAAATCCAGGGGGCCTTGCCCCAGGCCCGTAGCCACGGGAGGGCATTCGGGAGCAGTGCCCCCCAATTTTTTTTGTGACCCCCAAATGAATCAAACTCGAAAAATTAATCAATTTTGCAAATGTTTGTTTTCAAACTGTTTAATCGTTACGCAAACTCGCAACATCACCGCACGTTACGTTAAAAGGTAACCTCATTGTTACAAAATAAATCGTATTAAGGATTGTCCTTTCGAAACCGTTTCTGCAGTCTCTCTGTGAGCGCGAACGCCATGGCACTAGCAAGCTGGCTATGGTGATGTTATAATATAAAGTCATGGCCAGCGTTCCCTCTAAAGAAAATTTTAGCAAATGTTTGTTTTAGTGAGCTTGAATATTTAAAAGCTGAGTTGCCAGAATTCTAAAAGAATTACAAATTTCGTGAATTGTTCGAATTTAGGATTAGCAGAAAGTCTTATGAAAATACAAACAAAGTAGGGCCTGCACATTTATTTCAAATAACTTCTTGTTTTCTTGCTTTTCCAACGTTTTGGAATGTTGCAAGTGTACGAGAATCAGATTTCACTGCGCATAATGATTTGGTGGTACTGCGCAGGTGCGCATCTTAGAGGGAACATTAGACTGGTCTTAGCTTTGCTTGTAGTCAAACAGAACTTCTTGCAATAGCCAAATCAAACCCAGTAAGATAATGTACGCGAATTGGAAGTTGATGAAAAAAGGTTAGGGAATTGTGTGTCTGACGTAGAAATGCTTCAGCATGTGTACTGATAAGTGCAGCACTGACTGGCGTAAGTCAGCATAAAATGCAGCAAGCGCGTATTCCGTACTTGGTGTGTGGCGCAAGCAAGATATAGTTATCCCTCCCTCTGAACAAGCGAAACTAAATCCCACCATTTGAACAAGCGAAAAAGTCATTTTCATCTCGATTCAGAGAGGACGTCATTCATGACAAAACACATCGGAATTGACAATGACAATGACAGTGAGAGTTTGAATTTGAAAGCATCTTACTTTGAAATCATTTATACCATTCAGAGCGAATTCAGCCACCGGTTTTCGGAGTTGATATGCCTCTCATCAAATCTTTGCGTGTTCTTTCACCAGCATCGAATTGCTTTCTCGACAAGGAAGAGTTGCAACCTCTTTACTCTAGTCAATTCAACTACCAAAAATATCAGTGAAGATCTTCTCGATGCTGAAAATCTTCTCACTACAGTGAAAAGCATTGTCTCTTCAAAGCTTCCTGATGTGTTTTTAAATGAAAACACCCGTATGAATTTGGACCTGTTTTTGAAATGGTTTTAGAAGGA